>OAVB01001767.1_pt1 | contig 12189 bp, 10 predicted proteins | sample 1516871 | NCBI WGS metagenome assembly OAVB01 (sample SAMEA2580069, study PRJEB22360) | human gut metagenome | biome: human gut; feature: human-associated habitat; material: faeces | place: Denmark | collected 2008/2010 | reverse complement strand
ATGCGAAAGCAACTATTTGTCCCGGAGAGGAGAATTGAATCTGTTACTGAATCTGCCTGCCGACTTTCGGACAGAGCCTGTAATAGATGAAGGAGATCTTCGACAATTAAACATGGACCGGTTGTCTTATGCCGATTTACAAGAGAGGGTACACGGGAGACCTGACCAGAAGTTGGCACGCAGCTGTGTCACTGCTTCGCAAGCCGATCTGAAATTGCAGAAGGCGTTGGCTTTTCCGGAATTCGCAGTAAAAGGTAGTTATGATCGCCAAGGTAATTTTATTAATAACTACTTTGCAATCGGATTCAGTATGTCGGTACCTATCTTTAACCGTAACCAGGGGAATATTAAAATGGCCCGTTTCAATCTTCTGAAGGCGGATCGGGAGCAAGAGTATTCCCGAAATAAAGCCGAGGCCGAACTATACGCAGCTTATACTGCTTTAGAGAAAGCATGTCAGTTGTATCAGTCGACTGATATGGGACTGGAACAGAATTTTGAGAAACTGATAGCCGGAGCCAACGAGAACTTTATCAAACGTAACATCAGTCTTTTAGAATTCATCGACTTTTATGATAGCTACAAAGAGACTTGCATCCGGCTTTACGAAATCAAGAAAAACGTACTGCTCGGTATAGAGAACCTGAATGCGGTGGCCGGACAACCTATTTTTAACTACTAAATCCATATAATTTATGAATTGGACAAAATACCTTCCATGCCTATTGATTTTGGGTATGGGGAGTGGTTGCTCATCAGAAGTGAAGCACCCCGGAGAAAATCAAGATCTGTGTCTGACAGACAGTTTACTGAAAATAGTTTCCGTCGATACGGTGCATCTGCATGATGTGGCAGATGAATTGACTTTGAACTGACGTGTTACTTTTTATCAGGAACAGGTGGCACACGTCTATCCGATGTTTGGCGGAACAGTGACGGAGCTTCGCGCTGAAGTTGGGGATTATGTGAGAAAAGGAGACATACTTGCCATATTGCGTAGCGGTGAAGTGGCCGATTACGAAAGACAGATGAAAGAGGCGGAGCAGCAGGTGATTATTGCCCGCAGAAATGTAAATGCTACCCGGGATATGTTCGATTCCGGGTTGGCATCCGATAAAGATGTATTGCAGGCACGTCAGGAATTGATCAATGCTGAAGCGGAAGAGAATCGCATCAAAGAAATTTTTTCCATAAATAACTTTAGCGGCCGGTCATTCTATGAAGTCAAATCTCCCGTTAGCGGTTTTATTGTGGAAAAGAGTGTGAGCAGAAATATGCAGCTTCGTCCCGATCAGGGTGAGGAGATATTTACTGTCTCCGGTCTGGAGCATGTATGGGTGATGGCAGATGTTTATGAAAGCGACATCAGTAAAGTAGCAGAAGGAGCATCGGTACATATCACTACGCTGGCATATCCGGGTAAGGTGTTCTCCGGAAATATAGATAAAGTATACCACATGTTGAATACTGAAAGTAAGACAATGAACGTACGGGTAAAGCTGTGTAACGAAGACTATCTGCTGAAGCCGGGTATGTTCACCACGGTCAATGTTGAGTGCAAATCTTCCGGGAAACAGATGCCTCGGATCAATGCACATGCCTTGATATTTGAAGGAGGTAAGAATTACGTCGTAACCGTCACCCCCGACAACCGCCTGAAAGTGAAAGAAGTCGATGTATACAAACGGCAGAATCAGGAATGCTATGTCCGTTCCGGACTTTCCGAGGGTGACAGAGTGCTGAATCAGAATGTATTATTGGTCTACAATAGTTTAAATGCAGACTAAAAACGGAAGAATACTATGCATAAGTTTATAGACAATATTGTGGCATTTTCGTTGAAAAATAAGTTCTTCATCTTTTTTTGTACGGCGATTGCCGTCATTGCCGGTGTGGTTTCGTTCAAGCATACACCGATAGATGCATTTCCCGATGTGACGAATACGAAAGTGACCATCATTACCCAATGGGCGGGACGCAGTGCGGAAGAGGTGGAGAAGTTCATTACGATTCCGGTGGAGATAGCCATGAACTCGGTACAGAAGAAGACGGACATCCGTTCGACAACCCTATTCGGACTGTCGGTCATCAATGTGTTGTTTGAAGATCATGTGGATGATTTTGTTGCCCGTCAGCAGGTATACAATTTATTGAATGACGCAGATCTTCCGGATGGGGTGACTCCGGAAGTACAACCTCTTTACGGACCTACGGGTGAGATTTACCGTTATACTTTGCGAAGTGACAAACGGAGTGTACGCGAACTGAAAACGATTCAGGATTGGGTGATCGACCGTAACTTGCGTGCCGTATCGGGAGTGGCGGATATTGTCAGTTTCGGCGGGGAAGTGAAGACTTTTGAAGTCAGTGTCAATCCGAATCAGTTAATCAATTATGGCATCACTTCGCTTGAACTTTATGATGCCATAGCGAAAAGCAATATCAATGTCGGGGGAGATGTGATTACCAAAAGTTCGCAGGCCTATGTTGTGAGAGGTATCGGATTGATTAATGACTTGGAAGAACTGCGGAACATTGTAGTAAAAAACATTAATGGGACTCCCATACTGGTGAAAAATCTGGCCGATGTACGCGAATCATGTTTACCCCGTTTGGGCCAGGTGGGGCGTATGGATGAAGATGATGTAGTGGAAGGCATTGTGGTGATGCGCAAAGGAGAGAATCCGGGAGAAGTCATATCCGGGTTGAAAGCGAAAATAGACGAACTGAATGAGAATATCCTGCCGTCGGATGTGGAGATCGTACCTTTCTATGACCGGGAAGATCTGGTGGATCTTGCAGTTCATACGGTGACACACAATTTGGTAGAGGGCATATTGCTGGTAACTTTCATTGTATTTATTTTTATGGCAGACTGGCGGACGACGGCAGTAGTTGCGGTCATTATACCGTTAGCCCTGTTATTTGCTTTTATCTGCTTGCACATAATGGGGATGTCTGCCAACCTGCTTTCAATGGGAGCTATTGATTTTGGGATCATTATAGACGGAGCGGTAGTGATGGTGGAGGGAATATTCGTTGCCCTCGACCGAAAAGCGAAAGAGGTGGGAATGCCCGTATTCAACAGGATGTCAAAAATGGGCCTGATCCGAAGTACAGCCAAAGAAAAGGCCAAAGCTGTCTTTTTTTCTAAGCTGATTATCATTACAGCGCTGATTCCCATCTTTTCGTTTCAAAAAGTAGAAGGAAAAATGTTTTCTCCTTTGGCTTATACTCTGGGATTTGCTTTACTGGGAGCATTGATTTTCACATTGACGCTGGTTCCGGTCATGTCGTCTATTCTTTTGAAGAAGAATGTGCGTGAGAGAAGTAATTTTCTGGTGCACTTTATCAGAGAGAAGAGTGCGGCTTTGTTTGCGATCTTTCATGCCCATCGTAAATTGTCTATCGGATTGGCTTCTTTGGCAGGAGGAGTCGGTCTGTTTCTCTATTCGTTTCTGGGAATGGAATTTTTGCCGCAGTTGAATGAAGGGGCTATTTATATTCGCGCTACCCTTCCGCAGAGCATTTCTTTGGATGAGTCAGTATCCCTTGCCAATAGAATGCGCAGAGAATTACTGGCATTTCCCGAGGTAAGACAGGTGCTTTCGCAAACCGGGCGTCCGAATGACGGAACCGATGCCACCGGTTTTTATAATGTGGAGTTTCATGTCGATATTTTCCCGGAGAAGGAGTGGGAAAGCGGACTTAGCAAAGGACAACTGATTGAGAAAATGCAATCTGCCCTTGCTCTTTATCCCGGCACCGATTTTAATTTCTCGCAGCCGATCACTGACAATGTAGAGGAAGCGGCTTCGGGTGTAAAAGGATCTATTGCCGTTAAAGTTTTCGGCAAAGACTTATATGAAGCGGAGAAACTGGCTGTGCAGATCGACAAAGTATTGGGAACCGTACAAGGTATCGAGGATTTGGGAGTGATCCGCAACATTGGCCAGCCGGAACTTCGCATCGAGTTGAATGAAAAGCAACTGGCGCGTTACGGTGTGTCTAAAGAGAACGTGCAGTCTATTATCGAGATGGCTATAGGAGGTAAATCGGCCTCCCTGCTTTATGAAGACGAGCGTAAATTCAATATCATGGTGCGTTACAATGAAGAGTTTCGCCGGAACGAAGAGCAAATAGGTAAGATTCTGGTACCCGCAATGGATGGTACGATGATACCGATCAAAGAGCTGGCGGATATCCGGACTATTACGGGGCCTCTACTTATATTCCGTGACAGTCATGCCCGTTTTTGTGCCGTTAAGTTCTCCGTACGCGGACGTGCTATGGGGTCTGCTGTCGCCGAAGCACAAAAGAAAGTGGCGGCTTCGGTACATCTGCCGGACGGATATACGCTGAAATGGACCGGAGATTTTGAAAATCAGCAACGTGCCAGTAAGCGGCTTGCCCAGGTGGTTCCTGTCAGCATTGCCATTATTTTCGTCATTCTCTTCATCCTTTTTTCGAATGCGAGAGATGCAGGCCTGGTGCTACTGAATGTGCCGTTTGCAGCTGCCGGGGGAATTATTGCTTTGTTGATTACCCATTTCAACTTTTCGATTTCTGCGGGGATCGGTTTCATTGCCCTGTTCGGTATCTGCATCCAGAATGGAGTGATTATGATCTCGGGCATTAAATCGAACGTACGTTCACACATACCTTTATCGGAAGCTGTAAAGAATACCGTCCGTTCGCGTGTTCGTCCGGTCGTGATGACGGCTGCTATGGCTGCCATCGGATTAATGCCGGCCGCCTTGAGTCATGGCATCGGTTCTGAGTCGCAACGCCCGCTTGCCATTGTCATTATCGGGGGCGTATTGTGCGATACTTTCTTTACTCTATTCATTTTTCCGTTGATTGTAGAAGTTATTTATGGTAAAACGTTGTATGATAAAGAGGGTAAATTGCGGCAAAGACGAGTGTAAACAGTATATTTGCCACTTTAAAAACTAAAGAAGGATGGCTAAGATATTATTGGTAGAAGATGAAGTGAATATAGCTTCGTTTATAGAACGGGGTTTGAAGGAGTTTGGACATTCTGTGTCGGTGGCTAATGACGGTGATTCCGGATGGGAATTCATCCGGCAAGAAGCATTCGACCTGTTGATCCTGGATATTATCATGCCTAAGATGAACGGTCTGGAGCTATGCCGGCTTTATCGTCAGCAATACGGTTATCTCACCCCGGTTATAATGTTGACTGCATTGGGCACCACGGAGGATATCGTGAAAGGGCTCGATTCGGGGGCGGATGACTATTTGGTGAAACCATTCAGCTTTCAGGAACTGGAGGCGCGCATCAAGGCCATCCTGCGCAGAGGGCGGGAAGACTCTGTCCAGCAGCTGGTATGTGATGATCTGGTGCTTAACTGCAACACCCGCCGTGCCAGACGCAAGGAGGTGGAGATAGAACTCACTGTTAAGGAGTACCGCTTGCTGGAGTATTTCATGACCCATCAAGGCATGGTGCTTTCGCGCCTGACATTATTGAAAGATGTATGGGATAAGAATTTCGATACGAATACCAATGTGGTAGATGTTTATGTGAACTATCTTCGTGGTAAAATAGATAAGGAGCATGACAAGAAATTGATTCATACGGTGGTAGGTTCGGGATATATCATGTATGCTTAACTTTAACAAGCCAGGCTATGAAAATAGGACGTAAAATCGCACTCTTTTATACGTTGGTAACGGTACTGACCACTATGGCAGTTATCGGAGTGTTCTACCTGTTCAGTTCAAGGTATATCGATGGGTTGTACAGGTCATACCTTCGGGAAAAAGCTTTTCTGACCGCTCAGAAACACTGGGAGCGAGATGAAGTGGATGAGCAAAGCTATCAGACCATTCAACGGAAGTATGATGAGCTGCTGCCGGAGGCCAAAGAGATTTTGTTGGATATGGATAGTGATGCCGTGGTGCGTGATACGCTGAATAAATATCTTTCCGCCAGCCAGCAGAAGCAGCTTCTCGAGTCAAAAGAGATGTCATCGGTCTCTTTCGTATATCAGGATATGCTGGGAGCCGCACTATACTATCCCGATAATGAAGGCAATTTTATCGTAATTATCATGTCGCATAACAGTTATGGGGTCAAGATACAAGAACACTTGCTGCTCTTATCCGCCTTTCTGGTATTATGCAGCTCGGTATTGATCTTTTTCATCGGACAACTCTATTCTACGAGAATATTGATTCCCTTGCAGCACGTCCTGTTACAGTTGAAACAGATCCGCGGCAACAGTCTGAACCGCAGATTGAAGACCACCGGCAATAAAGATGAACTGGACCATCTGATAGAAACCTTAAACAGTATGCTCGACCGTATCGATACGGCATTTAGAGCAGAAAAATCATTTGTCAGCCATGCCTCTCACGAACTGAATAATCCTATTACCGCCATTCAGGGTGAATGTGAAATAAGTCTCCTGAAAGAACGGAGTACCGATGAGTACATCGAAGCACTCCGGCGGATAGCCGGGGAAAGTAAACGCCTGTCCAATCTGATCAGGCATCTGCTGTTTCTGTCGAGACAGGAAGAGGACATCCGGAAGAATAACGTAGAAGAGATTCGTCTGGCAGACCTGTTGGAAGAGGCTGGAGCTGCTAACCCGCGCATCCGGCTGCAATATCCGGAAGATGCCGCAAGGTACGCTGTGGTCAGTGCCAGCCCTTACTTGTTTAAAATAGCCTTGCAAAACGTGATAGACAATGCCTGCAAGTATTCGCAAGGCGAGGTGCTTATCAGGCTTTACAAGGAAGATGAGCGATGGGGGATAGCTGTCAAAGATTCCGGAATCGGCATCCCGGCGGATGAAATGGAACTTATCTTCCAGTCATTCTACCGGGGAAGTAATACGAGAGAATACGCCGGTCAAGGGATCGGGTTAAGTCTTTCCATGAAAATCTTTTCTGTCTACAGGGGGAAGGTCAGCATTCGTTCCGAAGAAGGGAAGGGGACGGAAGTGAGAGTTGTCTTCGCATAATATACGATTTACTTTTCCGGGGAAGTGCGGATACACACGTATGTATGTTTCCCATTAGTGTTAGTCCGTTAAAATATCACAATAAGAAAATGTTTCTTGCAATTGCAGCATCAATAAGAGTCCATCTGTGTTTTTACATAGGTATTGTATTCTTAATGGAGTATTTTAAAAAATGCAAGAACTATGTCACTGAGTAATCTGCTAATTATATTCTCTTCCTCTTTTATGGCTTTGTTTCCCGTGGTGAATCCTTTGGGAAACGGTTTTGTGGTGAATGGCTTTTTTACCGACCTGGATCCCAAGCAGCGGAAAACCGCCATCCGGAAACTGATTCTTAACTTTATAATAATCGGTGTGGGTACTTTGGTCATAGGCCACCTGTTTTTGTTAATGTTCGGACTGGCCATCCCTGTCATTCAGTTGGGCGGTGGGATACTTATCTGTAAAACGGCCATGGAGTTGCTCGGCGATTCTAACTCCCCGGATCAGGAAGAATCGAGCCGGAACATGGATAGCCTCAAATGGAAGAATATAGAACAGAAGATATTTTATCCCATCACGTTTCCCATCAGCATCGGTCCGGGCAGTATATCCGTTATATTTACTCTGATGGCTTCTGCCAGCGTCAAAGGTAAATTGTTGCAAACCGGAATCAATTATTTTGTGATTGCACGTGTTATAGTTTGTATGGCAGCCATACTTTATATCTTTCTTTCCCAAGGGCAAAGAATTATTCAGAAACTCGGGCCGGTAGGGAATCAGATCATTAACAAGCTCGTTGCCTTTTTTACATTCTGCATCGGCATACAGATTTCCGTGACAGGTATATCTCAGATATTTCATTTGAGTATCTTATGATTACAGCCGTTACAGAGCGGCTGCGGCAGGCCGGGAAGAGATTTTCCCCTTCGCAACTGACCGGCAATGATATTTACCCGTTTCTATCCGTTTGTCCGGATCAGTATGAGCAACATACGGTTCATGATGAAAACGAATATATACCATTGTCAGACTCTGGAAAAATGCAGTGGCACTTTAAGGGGGAGGAGGCATAATTATTAAGGATTGAGTCCTTTGTTTATAAGTAGCCTTTCAGCACTTTTGCGATGCGTTTGTATCCTTCGGCATTCGGGTGAAGCCCGTCACGGAACAGTGAATGGTCTATTGTTCCGTCTTTATGCGTCAGTTGCGGAGCAAGATTAATGAAAGTACAATCTTTGCCGTTCAGTCGCTCTTGCAATGCCGCATCTATTTTGGCAATGCGGGTTTCCATCTCTTTTCTCGGCAGGATGCCCATCACGCAGAGTTTTGCACGGGGCTGACGCTCGCGAATCGCTTTTACGACCCGGCAGATTCCCTCTATGACTTCGTCGTCGGTGTTGAACAAGAGATTGTTGGTGCCTATCAGCAGGAAAATGTTCTGTGCCTGAAACCCGTCCAGCTCACCATGGTAGATACGCCACAGTACATTTTCTGTTTTGTCCCAGCCAAATCCGAGATTACGGACCCGCTTTCCTTTGAAAAGTTTATCCCAGGATTCTGTTCCAAACTGATTGTGTGCAATAGGTTCGCCTCCCCAGAAATGCGTGATCGAGTTGCCGATCATCACCACTTCGGGAGCACTTTGCTTATTTAGTTTCAAGATCTCTTCGTGGCGTCCGTACCAGTCGTATGGATCTCTTTGCTGCTTGCAAGGGATACATGAAGTAGGCCCTTCACTCTCTTCGTGTAAGATCTCACCTATCTTCTTCCGGTAACTGTCCGCATATTGCTGCATACCCAGGTCGGTGGAATGAACACCGTCTACCATGGCATCCATCGGCATACCGATTTCTTCCTTGGTCAGATAATAGACAGCAGGAACCTGCTCTTTTTGCAGCGTCTCGTATGCCTTGCGTAGTTCTGCATTGGCCACACGATAGGATTCCTCCGCGCTTTCGGAACTGAATTCATTGCTATATCCGTCGTGTTCTACCAACAGGATGGGGGCCCGGCTCTTTTCACGAAGTTTTTTCACTCCCTCCAAAGTGCGCTGGTACACTACGGCCGATGCTTCTTTTCCTGCCAGATTGGGCATGCAGTCAATGATATATAGCCGTGCATCGATCTCTGACAGAAGATCGAAGAGTGCTTCTTCCAGTTTTCCGTTGCCGGAGAACCCCAGATTGATGACCGGATGTCCCAACTTCCGGTTCAGTATATTGCCCCATGCCATGCCAGGACGCGAAGCACAGGCTCCTTGCGCAATGGAAGTGCCGTATATGACCAGAGGCTTTTCTTGTGAAACCGGAAGAAAACGGAAAGAAGCGTCGGCAGGAACACCTATCTCCATCCATGATACACTGTTGTATAGCGGCAGGAATAGTTGGTATTCAAATCCGTTGCCGGATTTAGCCGCGTATGAAAGTCCCCTGAAATTGTAGACAATGGTGTCTCCCATGGAATAATTTCCGGCACACCAGCGTTCTTGCCCATTATTGTCTGTAGCATACAGATCGATGCCCGAAACTCCCGTAGCCGGCATATGGGGCATAGAGAGTCCGCCTTTTACTACGTAGCGAACCTTTATTTCGGATGCGTTGGAACGGAAGGCGACAGACCTGCGCTTTGCTGCGACAAATCCCATAAAGGCTTGCGTACTTTATCTTCTGCCCTTTGCGGGAGGCGGGCATAAGAATCTTTCAGTTCGTCCTGCCATGCTTGTCCGCGTACTGTATGAAAGTCTTGTTTGAGTGGATCTGCCCATTTGTATTGTGCCTGTAGAGAAGCGCACCCCAGAAAAAGGGCTAAAAGGGAAAGTTGGAGTCTGGTAGTTTTCATGATCATTGAGTATTAGGGGATATAAATGTAATCATTCTATCTTGAATATGCAATCAACCGATGTAATCGTAGACGAGTTGTACAACTGGTACACGACGAGTTGTGCAACTGGTGATGTACGAGTTGTACAACTCGTATGTGCCGGGATGTATAGCTGGTACGTGATTGGTCGGGGACTTTAACGAGGTGTAACCTTATCCGAATCTGATAATCATTACCGAGAAATAAGGATATCTTTTTTCCCGAAGTTCTTCGGTGGAGCAAGAGTAGTATTCCTTCTCGGTCCCTACATTTTCAAAGTAGTGGTATTGGTATTCCGGATGGTTAATTATACATTGGTGTACCTCGTCTATACATTGCGATAGCTTCATTATGACCACTACCGTCTGATGTTTCAGGTAGTCGTCCAGTTCTTTGGCGGTGACGTGACCCGGTATCACGATCAGCCGCTCTTCCTGACTGACGATGTGCAGGCCCGCCATCGCTCCGGAAGCAATAAAAGCGGGAATACCGGCAATCTGTTCAACGGGGATGTCGTCTTGTTGCAGCTTGTCGTAGATGTAGTGGATGGAAGAGTAAAGACCCGCATCTCCTTCGGCCACAATTACGACGTTTTGTCCCTCTGCACGGAGTATTTTGCTGCTTTCATATACAGCTTCATAAGATCTTAATGCCAGTGTCCTGTCCTTGTCCATAGGAAGCCGGAAACACTGTACGGTGTCCGAGAATCCGAGAGTGTTCAGGATGGAGAGTGCCCGTGAAGAGGACTTGCCGTCTTGAGTCATGGTGGCCGGACAGAAGATGCAATCGGCTCCTTGCAGTGCTTTGAGTCCTTTCAATGTAATCAGATCCGGTTCGCCGGGGCCTAAAGATACGAAACGTATGGGATGTGTAGTTATCATTTGTTATCGGTTTATCATCTTAATGTTCTGCAAAAGTGAGGAAAATATCCCTATGAAACAAGAATTATTAAGTATCTTTGACCGCTGTAATCTGAATTAAAAGACAAATAACGATGAAACAATTCCTGATCGGATGCGCACTGCTGGCCTGTATCTCTTTAGCCGGTTGTCGTCCGAAGAACAACCAGAATGCAACGATAGTAACCGGTGAGGTGTCCGATACATCTTCTGTCCGTATCACACCAGTTTATGCCAAAGGTTTTAAAGTGACCTATACTCCTACATGCCGTTTGGTCGATATCAGCGATCCGCAGAAAGAAGGAGGTGAATCTTTTCATTACGCTCTTGTGCCCGGAGGGACGAAACCTGAAAATATTCCTGCTGGCTATACAGTGATAGAGACTCCCGTGAAGAGTGTTATCTGTATGACCTCCTTGCAGTTATCCAACTTTATTAAACTGGATGCTTTAAGTCATGTAGTGGGTATCACGAGCACCCGTCATCTCTTCAACAAAGAAATGAACGAACGCTTGAAGCAGGGTAAAACGGCTAAGATAGGTATCGAGGGGAACTTTGATAATGAAGTGATCATGAGTGTGAATCCCGATGTCATCTTCATTTCTCCTTTCAAGCGCGGCGGATACGATGCCATGCGTGAAGTGGGCATTCCGCTGGTGCCGCATTTGGGATACAAAGAGATGACTCCGTTGGGACAGGCCGAATGGATTAAGTTTATCGGACTTTTCATCGGAGAGGAAGAGACTGCCAACCGGAAATTTGCAGCCATAGAAAAGCATTATAATGAATTGAAAGAAAGGGTTGCCCATGTAAAGAAGCGTCCGGTGGTGTTCAGTGGAGAGATCCGCGGGGGCAACTGGTATGCCGTGGGCGGTAAAAGTTTTCTGGCACAGCTCTTTCGTGATGCAGGTGCCGATTATTTTCTGAAAGACGATCCCCGGTCGGGAGGTGTCACGCTCGACTTCGAAACAGTGTACAGCCAGGCGGAAAGTGCCGACTATTGGCGTATTGTCAATAGTTTCGACGGGACTTTCTCTTATGATGTATTGAAGAGTGAAGATCCGAGATATGCCGATTTTCGTGCTTTCCGTGAGAAAGGGGTGATATATTGCAACATGCGTGAAAAGCCGTTTTATGAAAGTATGCCTACCCAGCCGGAAGTGGTACTGGAAGATTTGATTAAGGCTTTTCATCCGGACTTGTTGCCCGATTATACGCCTGTCTATTACGAACGACTCAATTAATCTGTCCGATGAAACGACCGACAATACCTCTTATGCTGCTTATAGCCGCATCTATTTTTGTCTTTTTTCTGCTGAATCTGCTTCTGGGCTCGGTTTCCATTCCTATCGGTTCGGTATGGAACATACTTTGGGGCGGAACGGATGAATCCGTTATCTGGCAAAATATCATCTGGAAGTCACGGGTACCGCAGGCTTTGACCGCTTTGGTGGCGG
>OAVB01001760.1_pt1 | contig 12233 bp, 10 predicted proteins | sample 1516871 | NCBI WGS metagenome assembly OAVB01 (sample SAMEA2580069, study PRJEB22360) | human gut metagenome | biome: human gut; feature: human-associated habitat; material: faeces | place: Denmark | collected 2008/2010 | reverse complement strand
TGATAATCAAATATAACAGTTATTAAATTTCCTAAAATATGTGAAATATCAACTGTAATTTGACAAAGAGAAGGGAATCATTGTAGGAAATATACGTATGGGATTTGGACATTACCGGATTTCCATGGCAATTGCATCCGCAGCAAAATCCATGGGCTACACACCATACTGGATGGACCTAAATTCCTATCCTAGGACTACCTGCACGAAGGTCATTGGCGCACAGAATGATTTGTATTCTCTGGGTTCTAGACTTTCTGGTAAGAGTAAGCTCTTTAATAAACTGGTGTGGGAGCCAATGAATTATGAAGGGTTCCGGAAGCTTTCCTATAATGCTTCTGACCAGAAAAATGCAGAGCTTATGGCTCCGGTTTACCGGAATGTACCAAAGGAAATTCCGGTGGTAGCAACCCATGTGTGGCCGGCACAGGCAGCTATACATGCCGGCATGAAATATGTAGTCAATGCGATTCCGGATAACTGGCCGATGGCATTGCATTTATCCGAAGGAAGCCTTCATACAGTTCAGACTCATTATGCGTATCAGGGCTATCGGATTTTAAATGGCATGCAGGGAAAAGATGTTTTAAATCCTATGCCGGAAAAAGATCTTATATACACGGGACATTATATTGACCATGAACTGGTAAGCAGTATTGAAGCAGACTGTGAAGCTAGAATTAAAAGAAAGCAGGAGAAGAAACCGATGCGTTTCTTATTAACCATCGGCGGAGCAGGAGCCCAGAGAGAAATTTTTGCGGCTATTATCAGATATCTGCTGCCGGCAATCCGGGAAGGCAGGGCAGCACTTTATGTCAATGTGGGAGATTACCGGAATGTCTGGGAAGAATTATTACAGGAAATTCCAAATCTTAAAGGCATGGCAACGGAGCATTTTGATGACTGGGAGAATACAAAGCAGTTTGCCGAAGCAGCACTGGATGGGGAAGTAACCGGAGTCCATGGCTTCTATCATAAGAATATTTTCGAAGCAGTGTACTGCACGAATCTTTTGATGCGAAGCTGTGATGTGCTGGTGACAAAGCCAAGCGAGCTGGCATTTTATCCGGTGCCGAAGCTCTTTATCAAAAGAGTGGGTGGACATGAACAGTGGGGTGCCATCCATTCCGCAGAGATTGGGGACGGTACCCTGGAATGCCGTGATATTCCACATACCTTGCAGATGCTGGAATTATTCCAAAGCTCAGACCATCTGCTTACCGATATGTGTGAAGCAATTATGGAAAATAAGAAACAGGGGATTTACGATGGCGCATACAGGGTAGTGGAACTGGCAATGGGCTTACGAAAAGGAGGAGAAGGACAATGAGATTAACAATAAAAGAAAAAGTGGCATATGGCCTTGGTGCAGTTGGCAAAGACATGGTATACATGCTTTCTGCAAGTTACATTTTATATTACTATCAGGATATTTTGAATGTCAGTGCCATTGCGATGGGAATTATCCTGATGGCAGCAAGAGTATTTGATGCATTTAATGATCCGATTATGGGAATTATCGTAGCCAAGACGAGAACCCGCTGGGGTAAGTTCCGTCCATGGCTTTTGATTGGAACCATAACCAATGCAGTAATCTTATATCTGATGTTTGCAGCACCACCTGCATTAGATGGCAGCGGACTGGTTGCCTATGCAGCAGTAACCTATGTGCTGTGGGGTGTTACTTATACCATGATGGACATTCCATTTTGGTCTATGATTCCGGCATTTACCGAAGGTGGAAAAGAAAGAGAGGGACTTTCTACTCTTGCCCGTTCCTGCGCAGGCGTGGGTTCCGCACTGATTACCATTATCACGGTAAAATGCGTGGTTTTATTAGGCCAGGGCAATGAGCGTGCCGGTTTTAAATGGTTTGCGTTAATCATTGCAGTATTATTTGTGATTTTTATTACTATTACCTGTATGAGCATCAAGGAAAAATCTACCGTAAATGTGGACTCTCCATCGGTGGGACAGATGTTTAAAGCATTGTTACAGAATGACCAGGCAATGACCGTTGTTATTACGATAGTGCTGATTAACTGCTCTCTTTATATTACTTCAAACCTTTTGATTTATTTTTTCAAATATGATTTTGGCGGGGACGCGTGGTATAACAGCTATACTTTATTCAATACCTTTGGTGGTGGAATCCAGATTATTTCCATGATGATATTCTTCCCACTGCTGCGTAAATTCTTAAGTGTCTTGAAGGTATTTTATGTAAGCTTTGTTATGGCAATCGCAGGTTATGGTGTATTATTTATACTGACACTGACAAATATGTCAAACTTATTGTTATTATTTATTCCGTCATTCTTTATCTTTACAGCCTTTGGAATGCTGACGGTACTTACCACCGTATTTCTTGCAAATACCGTGGACTATGGCGAACTGAAAAATAACCGGAGAGATGAGAGCGTTATCTTTTCCATGCAGACCTTTGTGGTAAAACTGGCATCCGGAGTAGCTGCACTGGCAGCTTCCATCTGCTTAAATCTCTGCCATTTAAGTAATGATACTGCAGAAACAGCAACCGCAGCTGCTGCGTCCGGCAGCTCCCTTTTAGGACTCCGCATGACGATGGCAGGAATTCCGATTATCGGCTTACTGATTGCAGTGCTGGTATTCCGTAAGAAATTTATCCTGACAGAAGAAAAAGTGCAGGAAATCACAGAACAGATTAAAGGGAAGGAAAATTATCGATGATTCGTAAGGAAAAGGATTATTTTATTCTGGATACCGACCATACCACCTATTGCTTCCGGGTACTTCCTACCGGACAGCTGGAACATCTTTATTATGGCAGAAAGCTTCATATCGAGGACGAAGCAGATATGCAGCCGCTGGTGGAAAAGCATGTCTTTGCACCGGGTAATGTGATTCTGTATAACGAAGAGCAGAAAGCATATTCCTTAGAGGATATGCGCCTTGAAATGTCCGCCTATGGAAAAGGAGATATAAGAGAACCTTTTGTGGAAGTGGTGAATGCCAATGGAAGCAATACGATAGATTTTGTATACAAGGAAGCAGAGATAACCAAAGGTAAGGAAGCCTTTGCGGAACTGCCGGGTTCCTATGGCAGCGAAGAGGAAGTGGAGCAGCTTTGTATCCGGCTTGCGGACGAAGGAAATGAGCTGGCACTGGAATTGTATTATTATGTCTATCCATCCTGTGACATCATCAGCCGCAGTGCGAAATTCTATAATAACGGAAAGAAAGCTGTGCAATTGAAACGGCTGATGAGCCTGCAGCTTGACTTTGATGGGCATGATTATGCATTTACTACATTTCATGGAGCCTGGGCAAGAGAAATGAAGCGGAGTGATATGCCGGTAATAGCAGGAAAATTAGTAAATGCTTCCTATACCGGAACCACCTCCAGCCGGGCCAATTCCTTTGTGATGCTAAGCCGGCCGAAGACCACAGAGGATGCCGGAGAATGCTTTGGTTTTCACCTTATCTATTCCGGTAATCACTATGAAGCAACAGAAGTAAACAGCTTTGGCAAAATGCGTCTGGTGACAGGAATCAACCCACAGGCATTTTCCTATGAAGTGGCACCGGAAGAATGCTTTCAGGCACCGGAGGCAGTGATGGCATATGCAGAAAACGGATTTAACCAGATGAGCCAGAGGCTGCATCATTTTATCCGGGAGCATATTGTCCGTGGAACCTGGCAGAAGAAGGAGCGGCCGATACTGCTTAACAGTTGGGAGGCTTCCTATTTTGACATCAGTGAGAAGAAGTTACTGAAGCTGGCAAAGGAAGCAAAAGAAGTTGGTATAGAATTATTTGTAATGGATGACGGCTGGTTTGGCGAACGGATGGATGACAGCAGTTCCTTAGGAGACTGGGAAGCAAATGCGAAGAAGCTGCCGGGTGGGCTTAAAAGTTTATCCGATAAGATTCGCGGACTGGGACTGCAATTCGGTATCTGGGTGGAGCCGGAAATGGTCAATGTGAAAAGCAAACTTTATGTGGCACATCCGGACTGGACTATTGAGATTCCGGGACAGCCTCATTCGGAAGGAAGAAACCAGCGGATTTTAGATTTGGGAAGAAGAGAAGTACAGGATTATATTATTGAGAGCATGAGTAAAGTCTTTTCTTCGGCAGACATTTCCTATGTGAAATGGGACATGAACCGGACCTTCAGTGATTATTATTCCACAGCACTTCCACCGGAACGGCAGGGAGAAGTGGCACACCGCTATGTGCTGGGATTATACCGCTGCATGAAGGAACTGACGGAACGGTTTCCGGAGATTTTATTTGAAGGCTGTGCAGCAGGCGGCAACCGCTTTGACCTTGGAATCTTATGCTATTTTCCGCAGATCTGGGGCAGTGATGATACGGATGCATTGTGCCGGGCGGAGATAGAGGAAAATTATAGTTACGGCTACCCGCTGTCAGCAGTCAGTGCTCATGTGTCTGCCTGCCCGAATCACCAGACGCTGCGGAATACGCCATTAGAGACAAGATTTCAGGTGGCATGCTTTGGAAGCTTCGGCTATGAATGCAACCTCTGCGATATGAAAAAAGAAGAAAAGGAAGCCATGAAGGAGCAGATTGCATTATATAAGAAATGGCGGAAGGTGTTGCAGCAGGGAACTTTTTACCGGGGCAGAAGCTTTTACGACGGAACACAGAGTGGAATGGGCGACAGCGTTTTAGCGGATGAAGCCGGTAATCAGATGGAATGGACCTGCGTATCGGAAGATGGCACGAAGGCAGTGGGTATGCTGATGCAGAAATTGGTGGTGCCGAATATGCAGCAGCAGACCTATTATCCGAAGGGATTGCTGCCGGATGTCTGTTACCATTTCTACAACCGGAAATTAAAATATAATATCAAAGAATTCGGTGATCTGGTAAATACGGTTTCGCCGGTTCATATCAGACAGGATTCCCTGACCCATCAGGTGCTTTCGAAATTGGTAAAAATGGATGGCGAGACGGAAGACTTCCATGCATATGGAGATACCTTAATGTATGGCGGTGTTCATGTCAGTCCGGCATTTGGCGGAACCGGATACAATGATAAGGTAAGGCACTACCCGGATTTTGCATCCCGTTTATATTTTATGGATGGAGAAGTAAAAAAGTAGGGAGACAGAAGTCCATGTTTGTGCTAAGATGAACATATCCATAAACACAACCAGGAGCGGATATGAAGAATAAATCAAAGTTAAAGAAAATAAGAGAAAAGAAAGCAGGCATAGCCACCGTTACCAAAGAGTGGCTTTATATGAATCCAAATTCCATCACAGTAGCAGAGATTGAAAATGCATTAGAGGGAATGGATGGCATCGAAACAGAAATCTGGAAAGAGGCGGGAGTATTAGAGGTGGAGGTTCCGGAGCATCATTCCATGGATATCGAAGAGATTGCAGTCAATTTAAAGGATGAATATGCCAATGCTTATTTAAAAGAGCATGATATTCATGCTCTTTTTGCTGTCACAATTGACACAGAAAATTATGCATTTATGCAAAAAATCATGCAAAAAATTATCGCCGGAGCAGGCGGGTTCTTCTGTGGAGATACAGAAGATTTTACTCCGGTAGTAAAAGAGCAAGAAGTGAAATAAAATGCAAAAGATAAGATTATATGATGCAACAAAATTAGACCGGAAGCATATGATGTTTTCCAATAAGCAACTCCTTACGCTGCTTCTGCCGATAATGGTAGAGCAGCTTTTGAATTCCTTTATGGGAATGGCGGATACCATGATGGTAAGCAATGTGGGAAGTGCGGCAATCTCTGCGGTATCACTGGTGGATTCCATCAATGTGCTGGTCATACAGGTATTTACGGCATTGGGAGCAGGAGCGGCAATTATCTGTTCCCAGTATCTTGGAAGGGGAGACCGGGAGTCCAGCAATGAGGCTGCGAGACAGGTGACTTTAAGCGTACTGACGATTTCTACGGTATTGTCTATATTTTGTATTATATTTCGTGGACCACTGCTGCATCTGATTTTTGGCCAGGTAGAAGAGGCTGTTATGGATAATTCCATGATTTACTTCCTGCTGACTGCAATTTCATTTCCGTTCATTGCACTTTTTGATGCCGGTGGAGCTTTTTACCGGGCAGCAGGAAACAGTCGTTTTCCAATGATGATTTCTGTCCTTTCCAATGGACTCAATATTGCCGGAAATGCAGTGCTTATCTTTGGGTTTCAGATGGGGGTGGAAGGAGCAGCCCTTTCTACCTTATTTTCCAGAATCTTTTGTGCAGTAGTCATTTTCTGGAATCTGCGGAAACCGGATCAGGTGATTGTGGTAAATCATTATCTTAAAATCCGTCCCAATTTCCCATTGATTGGAAAAATTCTTTCTATTGGAATTCCATCCGGAATTGAAAATGGAATGTTCCAGTTTGGTAAACTGGCAATCCAGTCCAGCGTATCAACCCTTGGAACGGCAGCCATTGCCGCACAGGCAATGACCATTATACTGGAAAATTTAAATGGAATCGGAGCCATTGGAATCGGAATCGGCCTGATGACAGTGGTAGGACAATGTATTGGAGCCGGAAAAGTGGAAGAGGCGCGTTATTATATGGTGAAACTCTGCGGCTATGCAGAAATTGTTATTCTGATTTCCTGTGCAGTGGTATTTTTATTGACAAAGCCGGTTACATTTTTAGCTGGAATGGAAGCAGAAAGTGCCTCCCTCTGCATGGAAATGATAATAGCAATTACGATTGTAAAACCGATTGTATGGGTGCTGGCATTTATCCCGGCTTATGGCATGCGTGCTGCCGGAGATGTGAAATTTTCCATGATTTTATCCAGTCTTACCATGTGGTTCTGCCGTGTGGCACTGTGTGTATATCTAATCCGCAGCTGTGGTTTCGGACCAATGGCGGTGTGGATTGGCATGTTTGCCGATTGGACGCTTCGTGCTATCGCATTCAGCGTCCGGTATTTAAGCGGCAGGTGGAGCCGGATACATGTCATTTAGAACATGCTAGCGGGAGCAGTACCTGGGTAATAAATTTACTTTTATCTTTATGTTGTGGTGGTCCCTCTAAATAGCAGTGGCGGAAGATGCCAACCGGTGTAAGCTTTTGCTCTCTGGCATAGGAAAGCAGGGTATCATGAACCGATGGCAATTCTTCATACGCTCCATGATGATAGAGGCAGACTGCTTTCTGGGCGGGGAAATTTAAAATGTGCTCACCCTTGCTTCCTGCCGGGACAACAGCAAAAAAGGACATATCCTTTGCATCCGTAATGGGAGCTTCTGTAAAATAAATCTGCCCGGTATGTGCCGGACCATAGTTCTGCAGTGCTTCCAAGGCAACCTCTCTTAACAAATTCGTCTTTTCTGCGATGCTGTCACTTTCTATTTTGTGGCAGTACACCGTCTGTGATGGAATTGTAATGATTTCCATTGATTCAAATCCCTGATTGATTCTTTCGTATAAGGCTTTGATATTGGCATTTAATTCATCCCGCAAAGATTCCAGCCTTCGAACCATGGATAAAAGGTCGTTGGAGTTGTCAAAGTAGCCATGGATTTCATCCAGTGACAGGCCAAGATTCTGCAGCGAGCGGATGGTTCGAATCTTCGTCAGTGTATCAATGGTATAGTAACGATTGCCGGAGGGGTCTTCTTTTACATCCGGAAAAACCAGTCCATGAGCTTCATAATTTAAAATAATTCTTCTTGTGATGCCCACAAAGTCTGCGGCATCTCCAATTGAAAACAGTTCTTTCAAAATGTTCCCCCTTTTTATTTATTCGGTGATTGTGAAAAGAATGGATTTAGAAATTTTGAAGAAATAAAGTCGGCTGCATCACTTCAAAACACCGTAGTTCTAAAATATATGTTTTGCTTTTCTCTATGAAAGCCAGTCTTTCCAATGTTTGACAGTCTGCACCGGTTGTCCGCCTGCATACAGATACATAAACAAGCCTGTTAGGAGGTCTTGGCATTCTGTTATGCAACCGGCAATGCAGGCACATAGATGTGCCTGCAAGGCGCAGTTGAATATGGATATGAATTTGCGCCGGTTGCCGGAATCATAAACTTATTTGCCAGAATGCCTAGACCTCCTTACGGGTTTGTGAAAGTATCTGTAGCAGACGGACAACCGGGCAGCCGGTCAAAGCAACGGAAAGACAGCTTACAAACAAGCAAAACACACATTTAAGAACTGCTGGTGTTTTGAGGTAAACCAGCCGGTCTTTATTTCACACAAAATTTTCATATCATATATTTTTTCACAATTACCGGCAAAATTTGTAAAATGATTGCATCGTACATTGATGTACGGTGTAAAATAACAGTGTAATTGTAACACAGCATTGAGAGTGTGAAAAGTGAAAAAAGAAAGAAAAAAAGTAATTTAAGAAGGGAAGGATGTACATGAAACAAAAGAAGAAAAGTTTATTTTCTTTGTTACTTGCGTTGATGATGGTAGCAGGTCTTATGCAGGGGATGACAGTTGAGACAAAGGCAGCTACAAATTCGGTACAGGTGGGACCATTTACGTTGTCAAGGGATTTGGGGACGATTGTAGAAGGAGTCGATTATACCTATGTAAAATATGGATCTGGAAATAGAAATTCGCTTACTATTCTGACGGATGACATTACGATTGCAATGGATGAAAATGCAGAACCTACATCAGATATTATTGAGCTGGGAGAATTTAATAACCCCCCACTTGACAGTTTTTCTAAGGTAACATTTTCAAATTTAAAAATGAAATCTTATTATAATAATATATACAGTAATGTAGACCATATTCATATTACATTGGTTGGAAGCAATGAACTGGTCAGCATAAAAAGAGACTCTGAAACTTATGGTAGTTTTGCAATTTTTGGACATGGAAGTGTAAGCATTGAGAATAGTCCAAACGGTTCTCTTTATGCAACTGCAGATGGACTCGGCTGGGGTGCCATTTCTGTATCAGAAGGATATGGAAAAAGTGATGCATGCATTACAGTTGGAGATGCCATGTCAATGAAAAGTTCTACAGCTATGATGGCAGATATTTCGGAATTGACAGATACACCGAAGACATGGACAAATTGTATTGCAGTTAATAACAATGAGGACTATAGAGAGCGAGGATTTGCCAAAACACTCCTGATTGGTATGTGGAAGCACAGTCACACATGGAGTTATGCCGTAGATGAAAACAAAGATGGAAGCCGTATTCTTGCAGCCTGCAGCGGCTTGGGAGATTGTGATGAGAAAGATGCATCTTTATGGTTATCCTTATCAGCTGAGAATACAGACTATGATGGAACAGCAAAAGCTGCCAATATAACAACATCCGAAGACTGGAAGAGACTTAATCTTCCGGTTCCGGAAATCGTATATTATCTGAGTGGAACAGACACAAAGACCAACAGTGAAAACAGTGGAGCAGAAGCCGTTGGAGGTGCACCAAAGTTACCGGGCAGTTATAAGGCACAGATTACAGTTGGAACAGATACGAAAGCAACAAAAGAATTTACAATTACATGCAAGCATGGTGAATGGGTGGAAACAGTGTCAGATTCCTATCTGAAAACAGCAGCAACCTGTACGGCACCGGCAGTTTACTACAAATCCTGCAAGCTGTGTGGGGCAAAGGGAACGGAAACATTTACCAGTGGAAATCCATTAGGACATGACTTTAGCAACAATGCAGAAGCCTGCAGACGGGAAGGCTGTAATGAGAAGAACCCGGATTATAAACCGGCAACACCTGTTATTATTGAAGGTGCCGGTGGAGAATGGACAAAGGAAAGTGGTGCAACGCTTCGTTTCCGCAGTGACGCAGGTATCAGCAGCTTCCTTCGTGTAGAAGTGGATGGCACCGTAGTAGATGCGAAAAACTATACGGTAACAGAAGGCTCTACCATTGTCACCTTTACTGCAGAATACTTAGAAAGCCTTGCTACCGGAAAGCATACGGTTGCGATTGTGTCCTCTATCAGTGGCGAAGAAAAGAAAGCAACCGCCGAATTTACCGTTGCGAAGAAAGCTGATACAACAAATGGAAGTAATAATGCAACTGCAGACCAGACCACAGCACAGAAAACAAAAGTATTGAAAACAGGTGATGAATCACCGGTTGGATATCTGCTTGCACTCTTGGCATTATGCGGAGCGGCAGTAGTATTCACAGGGAAAAAGGGTTATTTGAAATAGAATATAGATGAGATAAAAAAGCCATACATAAAAGCAAATCCTCTGCATACAATGTAAAAACAAGTATTGCAGGGGATTTTCTTTGAAAAGCTATATAGAAGAAAGAGCCGTAGAAATAGCCAAATACATTATAGATAACAATGCGACAGTGCGTCAGACCGCAAAGCAGTTTGGAATCAGTAAGAGTACGGTACATGCGGTTGTAACAATAAAGAACGATATAAAAGCAAAATCATATGGAGAATTGAATAGAACTGAAACAAGGGCACTCTCGGGTAGATATCAGGGAGTGCTTTTGCTATAATGAAATCAGGTAACCTTGAGTATTGGTGAGGGGAGGTGCAAAATGACAGGAATATATGATTGCTTTGGTTATGGCCCGGGATACGATATCTCTTTTGAAGAAAGGTACAAATTGATTAGAAAAGCGGGATTTGATTGTGTAATGTTATGGTGGAGCAACCAGTTTGGGAGAGGAGACGGTTATCAAGAGGATGTAAGACTAGCCAGAAGTGCAGGTTTATTTGTAGAAAATATCCATGCGCCTGTGCATGAACAGAATAATCTTTCACTGGACAATTTGAGTGGAGAAAGCGTATTTCAAAGTTATCTACAATGTGTAGCGGATTGCTGTGAATATGATATACCAACCATGGTAATACATTTGCCAAATGATAATAATCCTTTAAATCAAATAGGAATCAGACGGTTGGCAGAACTTATAAACAAGGCAGAACAAAAGAATATTCAGATTGCTTTTGAAAATTTAAGTAACATTAAAAATTTGAAAGTGGTGTTAAATAAATTCACTTCAAATAATGTAGGCTATTGTTATGATAGTTGTCATCATATAAATTATGCACCGGATGAAGATTTGTTAGGAATGTATGGAAACCGGCTGATGGCAATTCATTTACAAGATAACAGCGGTAGCCATAATCAACATCAATTACCATTCGATGGCAATATTAACTGGGATACAGTTATGGAGAAAATTGCCTGTACAGGATACCGGGGAGCTACAACTTTAGAACCAATGAATTGGGATTATTCTCATTTAAATATCTGTCAGTTTTTGGAATTGGCTTATGAAAGGGCAAAAAGACTTGATTACCTGCGAAGATAATGGAGACGATGAGAGGATGAAAACAGACGGGGGAGTTCAATCAGATTTTTGATTGATTCTGAGGGTTTGGGAGATACTCCCAACAAGCAAAACTGCATTTTGTGTGTACAAATGCACTGCTTGCCAAGTTGTGAATATAGAAATGAAATTAATCTTGAATTTAGAAAGAACAAGGCAAAGAAGAGAATGCCGATTATAAAATTGTATACTGGATTGGCATTGAAACGCTTGAAAAGGTTTAGTAACATAAAACCTTTTCAAACGTTTTCTTTCATTTTTACGGCTTTGAATGGAATATGATGTAGTCAGGATCGGTGTAATTTTTGAAAAAGTATGGTGGGAATGGACAAAAGTCCAGTATTTTGGGAACGTAATTTGATTTCAAGTGGATTATGCTTAGATTAAATAAAAAGGTCTGGTCTAATCTAAGAATCCTTCTCATAGTATGGGAGAGAAGGACAGGCGATGTAAGGGGGTGTAGCTTTCGCTTGAAACGGACGAAATTAAATTATCGTTTTCATAATCCAAATTCAGCGGAAGATACTGCAGATTTCCTGTGCAAACTTTTAATAGAAGTAAATGCCGGGAAGGTAGAGCGGGCAATAGAGGATGCTGCATTGTATGTAGAGAGTGGGGATTACATATTAGAAAATTTATCGGAAAAAAAGAAAAAAATATGTGTTGGGTAAGAAGAGCAAGGTGAGAGCCTTGCTTCAGACTGTAGACAAAGTCCTCGGCTTTTCGCCGAGGATTTTGCTGTATGTGCGCCTAGCGGCGTACGTTTCTAAAGGGTTAAAGTCCCGAATCCGCCCGGTAGTGGGAAGGATATAGCCGAAAGCAAGGGTGTCCATCGTGAGATGGAATCTGAAGGAAGCTGGATGTGAGGAATATACTAACTCACGGGCAAATCTCTGGTCTGACGAACAGAAATCTCATATGAGGTC
>OAVB01001757.1_pt1 | contig 12237 bp, 12 predicted proteins | sample 1516871 | NCBI WGS metagenome assembly OAVB01 (sample SAMEA2580069, study PRJEB22360) | human gut metagenome | biome: human gut; feature: human-associated habitat; material: faeces | place: Denmark | collected 2008/2010 | reverse complement strand
ATTTTAAATTCTATCTTTGCTCCTAGTAATAACCCTTAAAACTAAAAAACGATGTATACTATACAAGCAAACCCCAGCGGTACACGCAGCATAGAGGTGTCCAGCGAAAATCTGAAAACAATCGAGAAATATGCCTTATTCCGCCATCTCATCGATAGTACCGGAATTGTAGACGAACCCGTACTGGATAAACTGAAACTAAATATTCGTTCCCTGATTGCCAGTCAGGAAGAGGACAGTAAAGAATTGCTGGATCTTTGCATAGATGTTATTTATCACAATAACATGAAAGCATTCGGCCTGCAACAACTCATCAAGCTCTATCTCACCTGGCTTTCCACTCAGGATGCGGAAGAGGAGGAAGAATAATGATTACGGTAGATACCTGCGGAACAACAGCTTACAGTCCTTTGATTCCTGCAATCAAAGCTATATGCGAGGCTCCTTTCGGTGAAACGCTCGAAATTATCATGAATCATGCAGATGCTTTCCAAGACTTAAAGGAATATCTTTCCGAGCAAAGCATCGGTTTTCGTGAAATCTATGACGGAGAGCAAATGACATTGCAATTTACAATCAATGAGAAGTTTTAAAAAAACATCTTAATGATTGAAGTTAAACATCCCAATGAATAAAAAAATCATTGGGATGTTTTTTATTATCCGTATCTTTGCGGCATGAAAGAATATCGATTGACCGATTGGTTACCTACCACCAAGAAAGAAGTGGAACTCCGCGGATGGGATGAACTGGATGTCATTCTTTTCAGCGGTGATGCTTACGTAGACCATCCCTCATTTGGCGCTGCCGTCATCGGACGTATCCTCGAAGCGGAAGGTTTGAAAGTTGCGATCATCCCCCAGCCCAACTGGCGTGATGACCTGCGTGACTTCAGAAAGCTGGGTCGTCCCCGATTATTCTTCGGCATCTCTGCCGGAAGTATGGACTCGATGGTTAACAAATACACTGCCAACAAGCGTCTGCGCAGTGAGGATGCGTACACTCCGGACGGCCGTCCGGATATGCGTCCGGAGTATCCTTCCATCGTATACAGTCAGATTCTAAAAAGACTCTATCCGGACGTTCCTGTTATATTAGGAAGTATTGAAGCGAGTTTGCGCCGTCTGAGTCATTATGATTACTGGCAGGATAAAGTTCAGAAAAGTATCTTATGCGATAGTGGCGCAGACTTGCTGATCTATGGTATGGGAGAAAAGCCGATTGTAGAACTAACCCGGAAAATGAAGGAACTGCTTCCTGCGGAGGATGCTTCATTGACAGCCGGTGAACTCAAGAAAATAGCGGGAACTATCCCTCAGACAGCCTATCTCTGCCGTGCGACAGAGTGGACTCCTGCCGCAGACGATATTCAGCTTTACTCACATGAAGAGTGTCTGGCTGACAAAAAGAAACAGGCCAGCAATTTCCGGCACATCGAAGAAGAATCCAATAAATATGCGGCTTCCCGTATCACACAAGAGGTAGATAATAAAGTGGTCGTTGTCAATCCTCCTTATCCTCCGATGAGCCAGGAAGAGCTTGACCATTCGTACGATCTGCCCTATACCCGCCTTCCCCATCCTAAATACAAAGGAAAGCGGATTCCCGCATATGATATGATAAAGTTCTCCGTCAACATCCATCGGGGATGCTTCGGCGGTTGTGCATTCTGCACCATTTCCGCACATCAGGGGAAGTTTATCGTCAGCCGCAGCAAGAAGTCTATCTTGAATGAAGTAAAGGAGGTGATGCAGTTGCCCGACTTCAAAGGGTATTTAAGTGACCTTGGAGGCCCTTCCGCCAATATGTATCAGATGAAGGGTAAAGATGAAGCAATATGCAAAAAGTGCAAACGCCCGTCATGTATTCATCCCAAAGTGTGCCCGAATCTTAATTCAGACCACCGCCCGTTATTGGATATATATAAAGCGGTAGATGCCATCCCCGGCATAAAAAAATCATTTATCGGCAGTGGAGTGCGCTACGACTTATTGCTCCATCAGAGTAAAGACGCCGCCACCAATCGCAGCACGGCTGAATACACACGCGAGTTGATTGTCAATCATGTGAGCGGACGATTGAAAGTAGCTCCAGAGCATACCAGCGACCGGGTGTTATCCATCATGCGCAAACCTTCATTCGAACAGTTTGAAACTTTCAAAAAAATATTCGACCGTATCAACCGGGAAGAGAATCTACGTCAGCAACTTATACCGTACTTTATCTCTTCGCACCCCGGCTGCAAGGAAGAAGACATGGCGGAACTGGCTGTTATCACCAAGCGGCTGGACTTTCATCTGGAGCAAGTGCAGGACTTTACCCCTACTCCGATGACTGTAGCCACCGAAGCATGGTACAGCGGATTTCATCCCTATACACTGGAACCTGTATTCAGTGCCAAAACACAACGGGAGAAACTGGCACAACGACAATTCTTCTTCTGGTATAAGCCGGAAGAACGAAAGAATATTCTGAATGAGTTAAGACGTATCGGCCGACAGGATCTGATAGACAAGTTATACGGAAAGAGAAACAAATGAAACCATTAAGATGGCTTCCCTATTGACTTTGCCTTTTAAATTTCGTATATTTGTAGAAACAAATCTGGAATCAAAAGCATGAAATGTACAAATATAAAGACATAAAGATATAATTTACATGTATGAGAGTACATTGTAAGGAATAAGAATGGGGTGAAGTCCACAAGGATTTCACCCCATTTTGTTTAATTAATTCCTCTCATTCCGAGGAATTTGGCAAAATATAGTTTATAATAAACTTGGGACCCGTTTATAATAAACGTCCTCACTATTTATTATAAACGTGATGCGGGTTTATAAAGCAACTTGTATAAGAAAGAGAAAACAAAAATCACAGACGACAGAAGAAAAGCATCAGACGCAAATATATTCACACATTTACAAAGAACAATATACTTTTACTAATGCCTTCCTGTTCTCTTTCCAATCATGATAAATAAATCATGGGGCAACCTTTTCAGAAAGAGGAGCCGAATTAAAATTTATATCCTTTGTCGGAGTGATGGTATTGGTAGCTAACTCATAAATGAAATACATGGAAAGAGCTGTAGAATATACAGCGAACTTAGTACTACCGGTTTTATTATAATATAATCTAAATGTACAAATATCAGTAGCTGAAATGAATGGTTCATATTTCAAATGCGAGTGAACAGGAAAAGCAATCATCGGCATTTGTTCTGTAGCTTCCACCGGAATAAGTCTGGAATGAAATTTCTTCCACGATTGAATTTCTCCTTCTTTATTAGCAATAAATAAGTAATCATTGCCGAAAGGTATGGCACGCCCTTTAGATACTCCTGAAATAGCATAGAATTTATATCCATCTGCAAATGGTATGAGATCCCAATTCAGAGGATAATTATCGTAGCGATAAATTGGATATTTTTCATGGTCAGCAAGTTCACTCCGTATCTTTTCTTTTATCTTAGCCAAAAGTATTTCCTGTTCTGTTAAGTTCCTGCGGGTAGTTACTTCCGAACATGGAGCTGATTCATTAAGAAAAGTTGCCTCATAGATACAATAAGACTGCTTATCAATAGCAACACATTTAATAGAATCGCCCTGGTGGTAAGTCAGAATATTCTGAATTGTTTCAATTAACCCCGGTTTGGCAAAGATCATATCAGTGAAATTCCAGGCAGCCGTTTCATATCTGTACAAAGTATTAGCTTCTTCTACAATAGAATCACATTTCTGTTTTAGTTCAGCTTCCGTATAACTCTCTTGCGAATACACCGTTAACCACGATGATAATAGGACGATCAATGTCAGCATGTTTTTCATATTCATTATTTTTTAGATTTTAAATGGCTCTTACTTGTTCTTATCTGTGTCTTTAGATCAAAGATAAGCATTTTTGAATATAAAAAACAAACATTGCTCTTATTATTTATCAATTAATGATCATCCAGTTCTTTCACCGGCAACGCTACAATCTCCTGCAACACACTAACGGCAGTTTCCACATTAGTCACATCCTTTATCAGCATACTCCGTCGGCCGTTCTGCTCACGCAGGTCACAGCGACGGGTATATTTCATCATGTAATCTATCATTTTGCCAAACGCCTGACTCTGATAGAACGGACTATCCGCATTGGAAACAAAGAATAGCGTCATACGTCCGCCCTTCAAGAAAACCTTCTCCACTCCCAGTCGCGCCGCCAAGCGACGGAGGGGAACGATGCGAAGCAATTCCTGCGTTTCCGGCGGAACAGGTCCGAAGCGGTCTTCCAGGCGGAAACGGAAGGCATCCACGTCTTTATCCAGCGTCAGTCCGTCCAGTTCGCGGTAAAGCAACATACGCTCGCTGCTGCCCGTCACATAGGTGGCCGGCAACAGAAGTTCAAGATCGCTTTCTATCTGACATTCGTCTACAAATTCTTCTCCACTGATCTGACCTTCTCCCTTTATTTCATCTGCATACAATTCTGCAAACTCATCATTCCTCAGTTCATGAACTGCTTCGGCAAGTATCTTCTGATACGTTTCGTACCCCAGATCGGCAATGAAGCCACTCTGTTCTGCTCCAAGCAGGTTTCCGGCTCCACGTATATCCAAATCCTGCATAGCGATATGGATGCCACTCCCCAAATCACTGAAGTTCTCAATCGCCTGCAAGCGTCGTTTTCCTTCTGCCGTCAGACTGCTCAACGGAGGCGCCAGCAGATAGCAGAAAGCCTTTTTGTTACTGCGTCCTACCCGTCCACGCATCTGATGGAGGTCACTCAGACCAAAGTTCTGCGCTTGGTTGATAATGATCGTATTGGCATTCGGAATATCGATACCGCTCTCTATGATAGTAGTCGCCAAAAGCACATCATAGTCATAATTGACAAAGTCAAAAATGATCTGTTCCAGTTGTGTGGGTTCCATCTGTCCATGCCCGATGGCAACACGGCAATCGGGAATATGACGTTCGATCATCACTTTCAGTTCCGGAAGGTTCGCAATCCGGTTGTTGACAAAGAAAACCTGACCGTTGCGGCTCATCTCAAAATTAATCGCGTCCGTAATCACTTCCTCATTGAAGGTATGTACTTCTGTCTGAATCGGATAGCGGTTAGGCGGAGGCGTAGAGATTACACTCAAGTCGCGGGCTCCCATCAGCGAGAACTGAAGCGTACGTGGAATCGGTGTGGCAGTCATGGTCAATGTATCCACATTCACCTTTAGCTGTCGCAGCTTCTCCTTCACAGAGACTCCGAATTTCTGCTCTTCATCAATGATCAGCAAGCCTAAATCTTTAAACTGAACATCTTTTCCTAAAATACGGTGGGTGCCGATAAGAATACTGACTTCTCCTTCCTTCAGTCCTTTCAATACGGCTTTGGACTGAGCTGCCGTACGGGCACGGCTCAAATATTCTACCCGGCAGGGCAGACCCTTCAAACGTTCGCGGAATGTCTGGAAATGCTGATAGGCAAGGACGGTCGTCGGCACAAGGACCGCCACCTGTTTATTATCGGCTACGGCTTTGAACGCTGCACGGATTGCTACTTCTGTCTTTCCAAAACCCACATCTCCGCACACCAAGCGATCCATCGGACGGTCGCTTTCCATATCGGCCTTCACCTCCATCGTTGCCTTACTTTGGTCGGGCGTATCTTCATAGATAAAGGAGGCTTCCAGTTCACGCTGCAAGAAGCTGTCGGGGCTGTAAGAGAAACCCTTTTCCTGACGGCGCTGCGAATATAGTTTAATGAGGTCGCGGGCAATATCTTTAATTTTCGCCTTCGTACGGTCTTTCAGTTTCTCCCAGGCACCGGTACCCAGTTTGTTCAGTCGCGGAGCTTCTCCGTCCTTACCTTTATATTTGGAAACTTTATGAAGGGAATGAATGGAAACGAACACGACATCCTCATTCTGAAAGACAAGTTTCAGCACTTCCTGCGTAGTATCTCCATTCGGAATGCGTACCAAACCGGAGAAACGACCGATACCATGATCCGTGTGAACCACATAATCACCCGGAGTAAACTGATTCAATTCTTTGAGGGACAGAGCGACCTTACCCGAACGGGCCTTGTCACTTTTCAAGTTGTACTTATGGAAACGGTCGAACAGCTGATGATCCGTAAAAATACACAGATGCAGCGTATGATCCACAAAGCCTTCATGTATCGTACGTACTACAGGAGTAAACTGAATCTTATCTCCCCGGTCTTCAAAAATGGCTCTGATACGGTCGGTCTGCTTGGTACTGTCGCTACAGATATAAAGTGAATATCCCTGTTCAAGGTAGTCCTTGAAAGAACCGGCCACCAGATCAAAGTTCTTATGAAAAATAGGTTGTACGGAAGTATGGAAAGAGATCTTTGCATCCGGCGTACCGGTCGGCTTATTCCCAAATTCCATCCGGCGGAAATCAAGAGCACGTACCGTAAATTCACTACCGTCAATCAGCTTGCCTTCCAGCGTAATACCTCCATTTTCTTCGGCTTCCTGCACGGCAATAGCCTGTGGCGTCAAAGCCTCATCGTGCACTACCTGGATACGCTCGCGCAACCAAAGAAAGTCACGCATCGCCAAAACGGTTTCTTTAGGAATGAAATCAAGAAAAGAAGTTGTCACATCTCCCGTCACTGCCAGGTCAGGGACTATAGCCACTCCCTCTTTCCTCTCACGGGACAACTGCGACTCTACTTCAAATGTACGGATACTCTCTACTTCGTCTCCGAAAAAGTCAATACGATAAGGATATTCCGAAGCAAACGAAAAGACGTCAATGATACTACCCCGAACGGCATATTGTCCCGGCTCGTACACATAATCCACATATTCGAAACCGTAGCTATGCAGCACGTCTGTGATAAAGGTCGTGTCCAGCTTCTCTCCCACATTCAGTTTCAAGGTCTTATCGCTCAACTCCTTGCGGGATACCACTTTCTCTGCCAGCGCATCCGGATAAGTAACGATGCACAAGCCTTCTTCTCCTTTCTGCAACCGGCTCAGTACTTCTGTACGCAGAATCTCGTTGGCCGCATCCTTTTGTCCGTACTTGATGGAACGGCGGAATGAAGACGGGAAGAAAAACACTTTCTCTGTTCCCAGCACTTGTGTCAGGTCATGATAAAAATAGCCCGCCTCTTCCAGGTCTCCCAGTACAAAGACAAACGGACACACATCTTGTTTCACCAATACAGAAGAGAAAAGAGAAGCGGAAGAAGCACATAAGCCCCCGCAAAAAATAGTTTGAACGGACGCATCCTTCAGCAGTCGTTCCATGACTGCCGTATTAGGATGAGCGGCATATTGTTGTTGCAACTCAGTTATTGTCATAGCTATAAAATTTCACCGCAAAAGTACGAAAAAAGAACCGGGATTGATATAGTCACACCGAAGTTTTCTTCTTCAAGATTGTTTCAAGCCTTGAAACTATTGGTTTCAAAGGTTGAAACTAAAAGTTTCAAGGCATGAAACCAATAGTTTCACACCGGGGAACAAATGCCAACACGTTAAATTATCCTTAGTCCCTTTATAACTAAAGGAAAAGCACTACATTTGTCTTAAAAATAGGACTTCTATGCAATTATCAGATAGCATCGTTATTATCCCGACCTATAATGAACGGGAGAACATAGAAAATATTATCCGTGCCGTTTTCGGCTTAGACAAAGTATTCCATATACTGGTTATAGAAGACGGATCTCCGGACGGCACTGCAAGCATTGTGAAAACTTTGCAACAGGAATTCCCCGAACGCCTCTTTATGATCGAGCGCAAAGGGAAGCTAGGATTGGGTACTGCTTACATCGCAGGATTCAAGTGGGCGTTGGAGCACGCATACGAATATATCTTCGAGATGGATGCCGATTTCAGCCATAACCCGAATGATCTGCCCCGTTTGTATGCGGCTTGTGCAAAAGAAGGAGGAGACGTATCTGTCGGCTCCCGTTATGTAAGCGGCGTGAATGTAGTCAACTGGCCGATGGGACGGGTGCTGATGTCTTATTTTGCCTCCAAGTATGTCCGCTTCATTACCGGTATTCCGGTGCATGATACGACTGCCGGATTTGTATGCTACCGCCGTCAGGTGCTGGAAACAATCGATCTGGATCATGTTCGCTTCAAAGGCTACGCTTTTCAGATCGAGATGAAGTTCACTGCTTACAAATGCGGATTCAAGATCATAGAAGTCCCCGTCATCTTCATTAACCGTGAGTTGGGAACCTCCAAGATGAACAGCAGTATCTTTGGAGAAGCCATATTCGGAGTGATCAAGTAGTTGGTTCCATAAATTCCCGCAAAAGAAATGAAACGTATACTGATAAAAAACGCCGTAATTGTCAACGAAGGAAGAAAAGTTCCGGGATCTGTTGTTATTGAAGGTGAGAAGATTGCTGAGATCTTAGTTGACGGACAAGAGGCTGCCATGCCTTGTGACGAAACGATTGACGCATCCGGCTGTTATCTTTTGCCGGGGGCTATTGACGAGCACGTACATTTCCGCGATCCGGGGCTGACTCATAAAGCAGATATCACAACGGAAAGCCATGCCGCGGCAGCCGGAGGAGTTACCTCGATTATGGATATGCCGAACACAAATCCTCAGACCACAACTTTGGAGGCACTGAATGACAAACTGGCTTTGCTGGCGGAAAAATCATCTGTCAACTTCTCCTGTTATTTCGGAGCGACTAACAATAATTATCCGTTATTCAGTCAGCTGGACAAAAACCGGGTATGTGGAGTGAAGTTATTTATGGGTTCCAGTACGGGAAATATGCTGGTAGACCGGATGGCAAGTCTGCGCAACATCTTTGGAGGTACGGATTTACTGATTGCAGCACACTGTGAAGATCAGGGAATCATCAAAGAGAATACGGATAAATATAAAAAAGAATATGGTGACGATGTACCTTTGGCACTTCATCCGGTCATCCGCTCGGAAGAGGCTTGCTACCGTTCTTCCGCTTTGGCGGTACAATTGGCACGCGAGACCAATGCGCGTCTGCATATTATGCATATTTCTACTGCCAAAGAACTGAGTTTATTCTCCAAAGCACCTTTGGCAGAGAAGCGTATTACCGCCGAAGCGTGTGTGTCTCATCTAATTTTTACCGAAGAAGATTATCAGACCTTAGGAGCGCGCATCAAATGTAATCCTGCCATCAAAACGGCAGAAGACCGGAAGGCTTTGCAGGAGGCAGTCAACAGCGGTCTGATCGACGCTATTGCGACCGACCATGCTCCGCACTCCTTGAGCGAAAAAGAAGGGGGCGCATTAAAAGTCATGTCCGGCATGCCGACCATACAATTCTCTTTGGTCAGTATGCTCGAATTGGCAGACAAGGGTGCTTTCAGCATCGAAAAGGTAGTAGAGAAGATGTCCCATGCCCCTGCACAAATGTACGAGATACGCAATCGCGGATTTATCCGGAAAGGATATCAAGCGGATCTGGTTCTGGTTCGCCCCGACAGTGAGTGGACTGTTACCACAGACTGCATCCTGAGCAAATGTAAATGGAGCCCGCTGGAAGGTCATACTTTCCACTGGAAGGTAGAAAAAACATTTGTGAACGGTCATCTGTTATATAACAACGGAACCATTGACGAGAATTATCGTGGACAGGAGTTAAGATTCAGATAAACAGCAACTCGTCACTTATAAACATATGATTTTATCTTATAAGATACATAACGTCGCCCCCTACATCAATTGGATTTACTTTTTCCATGCATGGGGATTCCAACCTCGTTTCGCAGCGATCGCCAACATTCACGGTTGCGATGTCTGTCGTGCCTCGTGGCTGACTACTTTTCCGGAAGAAGACCGCAACAAGGCTTCCGAAGCTATGCAACTGTTTAAGGAAGCCAACCGGATGCTGGATTTACTTGACAAGGATTATGAAGTGAGAACTATCTTCAAACTTTGCAAAGCAAACTCGGACGGAGATAACCTGGTGATTGAAAAAGAAACCGATCAATTCCTAGTTTTCCCTTTGCTCCGCCAGCAGACGCCTAAACGGGACGGAAGTCCGTTCTTTTGTCTGAGTGACTTTATCCGTCCTCTTTCTTCCGGCATTCCGGATACAATAGGTGCCTTTGCTTCTTGCATAGATGCAGATATGGAAGGCCTGTACGAGCAAGATCCCTACAAGCATTTACTCGTCCAGACTCTTTCCGACCGTCTGGCAGAAGCTGCTACGGAAAAGATGCACGAATATGTACGCAAAGAAGCGTGGGGATACGCCAAAGATGAAATTCTGTCAATGCCCGATCTGTTGGTCGAGAAATATCAAGGGATTCGCCCTGCCGTAGGCTACCCGTCCCTGCCCGATCAATCCATCAATTTCCTGTTGGACGAACTGCTGGATATGAAACAGATAGGAATCACGCTGACCGAGAATGGTGCCATGTACCCTCATGCTTCGGTCTGCGGACTGATGTTTGCCCATCCGGCTGCCGAATACTTCTCTGTCGGAAAGATAGGAGAAGACCAGCTCGAAGACTATGCCCGCCGTCGGGGAAAAAGTACGGAGGAAATGCGAAAATTCCTGGCTGCCAATCTGCAATAACTTTCGTTTACTTGTGATTTTTCTCCTTTTCGCACGACTAACTAACCAGAAAAGTAACCCATTTAATTCATGAGAGAACGAACAACAGAGGCAACCAACCCTATTGAACAGGAGTTCTTATCGGTCATCCGCGAATATGAACGGGTGATCTACAAGGTATGTTACTTATATACCAATCCTAACGCCCCGCTCAATGACCTCTATCAGGATGTGATACTCAACCTCTGGAAAGCCTATCCCAAGTTCAGAAGAGAATGCAAAATGTCCACATGGATTTACCGCATCGCCCTGAACACGTGTATCAGCTTTTTCCGCAAAGAAAAGAATGTACCGGAAATCGTTACCCTCACCCGCGAAGCGGACTGGATAATAGAGGAACATGACCCGATCCACGAAATGCTGAGGCAACTTTATCAAATGATCAATCAACTGGGACAACTCGACAAATCAATTATCCTGCTTTATCTTGAAGATAAAAGTTACGAAGATATTGCGGAGATCACCGGACTGACGGTGACAAATGTGGCTACCAAACTGAGCCGGATCAAAGACAAACTAAAAAAAATGAAAAAGGAGTAATCATATATGGAACTGGAAGAACTGAAAAAATCATGGAATGCCCTGGATGAGCACTTAAAAGATAAGGAGCTGATCAAAGAGGAAGAACTTGGCAAACTGATAGGACATGCAGACAAAGGTATCCATGCCATTGCCCGGCTGAATATCAAACTCATCCTGATTTCTTTGCCGGTATTGGTCTTATTCCTGCTGGAAGTCCTGTTGCACGGCAGACTGAATCCGATCTATATCATTATCATTCTATCGTGGATTCCCGCACTATACTGGGACATCACCACCACCCGTTTTCTACAACAGACGAAAGTGGACGAAATGCCTCTGATAGAAGTGATCAGCCGTGTCAACCGTATCCATCGGTGGATGATCCGGGAACGTCTGATTGCCACTGCTTTCCTCCTTATACTGGCGGTACTCTCATTTATTTATTGGCAGATATGGCAATATGGGATAGCCATCATTCTATTTTTTATCCTGCTTTGGGGAGCTGGCCTGGGGCTGATCTTGTGGATTTATCGCAAGAAATTCCTGAACCGTATTCAGGAAATCAAGAAGAACCTGGACGAACTTAAAATCATAGACAGTTGACCAGAGTCAGCTGCTTCGCCTATTTCAACTAAAAATTTAATATCCGTGCTGTTATGTTGCAACGCCTATTTATATTTTTACTTATTTTCCTTATTCTACCGGACATTTATCTGTATCTCAGATTTATCGTTCATCTGACGGCAAAACGCTGGCTGAGAATCCTCTACTGGCTGCCTGCTTTCCTGCTATCCGCAGGATTACTTTATCTGGTTTACTTCTCCAATAACGCCTTTGCCGAACGCCATACACAGGCTATTTGGATGGTTTTCCATCTTTTTCTTCCTGTTTACGGCTCCTAAACTATTGCTGTCTCTCTGCACGATTATCGGGGTACCTTTCCACAAATGGCTACGGTGGCCCCGAACTCCCTTTATCTGTACCGGACTGACATTAGCCGTGATTTCTATCGTAATGATCATCTACGGGTCTTTTATCGGACGCACGCAGTTTGACGTCAAAGAGGTAACTTATTCCTCGCCCAAGCTTCCATCGGCTTTCGATGGATACCGT
>OAVB01001756.1_pt1 | contig 12244 bp, 7 predicted proteins | sample 1516871 | NCBI WGS metagenome assembly OAVB01 (sample SAMEA2580069, study PRJEB22360) | human gut metagenome | biome: human gut; feature: human-associated habitat; material: faeces | place: Denmark | collected 2008/2010 | reverse complement strand
TTTATATCATCCCAAGGGCGCCCGATCTGCCGGGGGGCGGCCGCCACATGTCTAACCACTTCTCTAAGATGGAATGGCATATCGAGAACGTTTCTTCCGCTACGGCGACTCACGATCTCCATGCCGCCGGCGTGGCACGGGCGATGGTTTACTATGGACAGAAAGGCGTAGCGATTACCTCGCACGGTGAATCGGCCGCTTCCGAAGGCTATGTGTATGAGGCAATCAATGGCGCCAGCAATGAGCGACTGCCGGTTATCTTTGTCTTCCAAGACAATGGATATGGTATCTCTGTCCCCAAAAAGGACCAGACGGCCAATCGTAAAGTTGCCGATAACTTCTCTGGCTTCAAGAATTTACGTATTATCCATTGCAATGGAAAAGACGTGTTCGATTCCATGAATGCCATGACCGAGGCCAAAGAGTACGCGATCGCCAACCGGACTCCCGTAATCGTTCAGGCCAATTGCGTACGGATAGGCTCCCACTCAAACTCCGATAAACATACCTTGTATCGTGATGAGAACGAGCTTACCTATGTAAAATCCGCCGATCCTTTATACAAATTCCATCGCATGCTGATTCGTTACGGACGTTTCACCGAGGAAGAATTGAAAGAGATCGCGGATCTAGCGGCTAAAGACCTGAAAGCCGCCAATCGGAAAGCGATGGCCGCCCCCGATCCCGATCCGTCTACCGTCAAGGATTACGTCCTCCCGGAACCTTATCAACCTCAAAAATACAAAGAAGGTGTTCAAAACGAGGAAGGAGAGAAAGAAACGCTAGTTACGGCGATCAACAAGACGTTGAAAGCGGAGTTCCGGCACAACCCGGATACGTTTATCTGGGGACAGGATGTAGCCAATAAAGAAAAGGGTGGCGTATTCAACATCACCAAAGGCATGCAGCAAGAATTCGGTATCGAGCGAGTCTTCAACGCCCCTATCGCCGAGGATTATATCGTAGGGACAGCGAACGGTATGTGCCGCTTTGACCCGAAGATCCATGTAGTGATCGAGGGCGCGGAATTCGCCGATTACTTCTGGCCGGCCGTCGAGCAATACGTGGAATGTACGCATGAGTATTGGCGCAGCAACGGGCAATTTACCCCAAACATCACTTTGCGCCTAGCCTCCGGAGGCTATATCGGAGGAGGGCTTTATCATTCCCAGACCATTGAGGGCGCATTGACCTCATTACCCGGTGCCCGGATTGTTTATCCCTCTTTCGCAGATGATGCCGCCGGACTGTTGCGGACGAGTATGCGTTCTAAAGGCTTTACGCTCTATCTGGAACCGAAAGCGCTCTACAACGCAGTAGAAGCCTCCACCTTTGTCCCCGAGGATTTCGAGGTTCCATTTGGGAAAGCCCGCATACGCCGTCCGGGAAAAGATCTGACAATCATCACTTATGGCAATACGACCCATCTTTGCCTCAACGTAGCCGAGCTTCTTTACAAAGAAAAAGGCTGGGAACTGGAGGTTATCGATCTTCGTACCTTGATACCATTGGATAAAGAGGCGATCTTCAACTCGGTGAAGAAAACCAGTAAAGTATTGATCGTACATGAGGACAAGGTCTTCTCTGGCTTCGGAGCGGAAATTGCCGGCATCATCGGCTCGGAACTATTCCAGTACTTGGATGCTCCGATCCAACGGGTAGGTTCCCTATTCACTCCGGTTGGTTTCCATCCGGTCTTGGAACGGGCCATCCTCCCCAACGAGGAGACCATCTATCATGCGGCAAAAGAACTGCTGCTTTATTAGATCCACATTCGTTAAATCTTTAAAAGTATCACAATGAAAACAGGATTATTTTACGGAACGGGCACAGAGAAAACAACCTTTGTCGCCAATAAAATAAGAAAAGCTTTCGGGGAGGATCAGATCGATATCATCCCTATTGAAAGCGCATGGAAAAGAGATTTCGAGGCTTACGACCATATAATCGCAGGAACCTCTACTTGGTTCGATGGCGAGCTTCCCACCTATTGGGACGAGATCATCCCGGAACTGGTCACTTTAGACCTTAAAAATAAGAAGGTCGCTATTTTCGGTCTTGGAGATCAAACGAATTATCCGGATAATTTCGCCGATGGAGTCGGCATACTGGCGGACGCTTTCACCTCCTGTGGAGCGACTTTAGTAGGCGAGACCTCTTCGGATGATTATTTCTTTAATGCCTCCAAAGCCTTGAAAAATGGCAAACTACTAGGCTTAGTCCTCGATTTGGAAAACCAACCGGATCAAACCGACAAACGAATCGAGCGATGGGTGAAGCAATTGAAGGAGGCGTTTGGATAAAGAAGAATGCATCTTAAACTCGTAAACGAGAACTAAACAGAAAGCGTAACGAATCACTCCACGGGTTTGTTACGCCTTCATTCTATACACCTGTCTTTCATACACATACTGTGCCAACATCTGCCATCGCCTTGGCACAGCTGTGCCACGCTGATGGCATACCCGTGCCATAGTGATGGCAAGCCCGTGCCACGCCGATGGCAAAGCTGTGCCACCTAGATGGCAAACATACTTTATTAGCGAGACGCTAATTAGTTAAACATTTGACTAATCCGAGAAAAAACGCTATCTTCGCGCCCAGCAAGTTTAAAAGAATTATAAGTAATGGTAGAAGGTAAAGAATTCCGGGAACTTATGTTACAAGTTGTCCGCACACGCATGGCATTTCGTCGGTCTATGCAACGAACGCTGAAAAAGAACAACGCCGGTATAACATTTGAGATGCTTCAAATCTTGAGTTGCCTATGGCACGAACAAGGTATCACCCAACAGGTCTTGGCAGAGAGAACGGCAAAGGATAAGGCTTGTCTGACAAACCTAATGAACAATTTAGAGAAGAAAGGCTACGTCCATCGGAAAGAAGATCCCGAGGACCGGAGGAACAAACTGGTTTTCCTAACCCCGGAAGGAGAAGAATTCAAAAAGCAAATTCGCCCGATCCTTGATCAGGTTTATGTACATGCGGAGCATATTATCGGAATAGAGAACGTAGAAACCATGTTATCCGAATTAAAAGCAGTACATAATGTCCTTGAGAATATATAAAAAGCACGTATTGAGCCTCTTTTGTATGACGGTCGCTACATTTCCGGCAATCGCCCAAACCGATTCGCTCTTCTTGACCATCAACCAGCTTTTCGAGAGAGGCGTACGGCATAGTCTGCAGATCCAAGCAGACGTCTTAAAAGAATCGATAGCGCAAGAGAGAACCCATACGGCACGTTCCGCACAATTGCCAGACCTGCAAATCGGCTTGAAAGGTGGATATGTAGGGCAACCGATCCTCTTTGGGCAAGGACTCGCCCATCCGACTCGCCCGGAAGCGCCCGATTGGTCCCAGAACTATGCCATCGACCTTACCCAACCGATATATCAAGGCGGTAAAATCCGGTATTCCATTCGGAAAGCGGATCTGGAGAAAGAAGTCGCCTCTTTACAAACGCTCACAGACCAGAGTGAGATCAAGCTCGGTCTATTAAACCAATACATCGGTCTTTTCAGCCTGTTTAAACAACGTGAGGTGCTTTCCCGTAATATCGAGGAATCGGAACGCCGCCTGCAAGATATCCGGCGTATGAAAAAAGAGGGACTGATAACCAATAACGACGTATTAAGAAGCGAGATGCAATTAACCAACGACCGCCTATCCTTGCAAGAAACGGATAATAGCCTCATACTGGTATCACAGCAATTGGATATCCTGATCGGTCTCGATGAGAATCTATTGCTCAAACCAGATACCACGTTACTGGACCAAACCGTATCTTTAGAAACTTACGAAGATTATGTAGCCCAAGCCTATTCCAATGATCCGGCGATACGTCTACTCCGGAAACAAACAGAGTTAGCCCAAAACGATATACGTTTGACTAAAGCCTCCTCGCTACCCAGCCTATCGCTATATGCCTCGAACACATTGGCACGTCCGGTCTCCCGAACATTAGCGGATATGTATAACAACAACTGGAACATAGGGCTGTCGCTCTCCTACCCTTTATCCTCTTTATATAAAAACAACCATAAGATAAAGGAAAGCAAATGGATGGTCTCGTTACATAAAAACGAGGAGGAACAGAAAAAGCAGAAAATCCGTATGGAAGTACGCACCGCGTTCTTACGTCATAAGGAGGCTCTACAAGAAGTGGAAGCCTTGAAGTTATCCGTACGGCAAGCTCAAGAGAACTATAGGATCATGCAAAACCGGTATTTAAACCAATTGGCGATCCTAACCGACTTACTCGACGCGAACTCGGTTCTCCTCAACGCAGAGCTACAGCTCACGAATGCCCGTACCCACGTGATTTACACTTACTATCAACTACAGAAGGCTTGCGGCCGTCTCTAAAAAGAAACAACGACTATGGCAAACGAATTAAAAGAGAAACATCAAAGACTAAAGAAAGTAAGGACACGGAATATAGTATTAAACTCCATATGTATCCTTTTAGCCGGTTCCGGCATTTGGTGGACAGCCAATTATTTCTGGCGTTACATCAATTATGAGGTGACAAACGATGCCTTTGTGGACCAATATATCGCCCCACTAAATATACGTGCCTCCGGCTACATAAAAGAGGTCCGTTTCAAGGAACACCAGTACGTTCACCAAGGGGACACACTTCTCATACTGGACGATCGGGAATATCGGATCAAGGTAAAAGAGGCAGAGGCCGCATTGATCGATGCCCAAGGATCACAAGACGTACTTCGTTCCGGTATCGAGACCTCCCATACGAACATCGCCGTACAAGACGCCAACATCGCCGAGGCTAAAGCCAAGCTTTGGCAACTGGAACAGGATTATCACCGATTTGGGCGGCTGCTGAAAGAAGAATCGGTCCCCGAGCAACAATACGAGCAATCCAAAGCCGCTTTCGAGGCGGCGCAAGCCCGATATCAGGCGTTGGTGGAACAAAAGAAAGCCGCTTTCTCCCAATTCACCGAAACCAGCAAGAAGACAACAGGAGCCGAGGCGGCGATCTTACGAAAAGAAGCGGATCTGGATTTAGCGAGGTTAAACCTTTCCTATACCGTTATAACCGCCCCTTACGACGGTCATGTAGGCAGACGGACCTTAGAGCCCGGACAATACGTGCAAGCCGGACAAACGATATCCTACCTCGTACGAGATAAAGACAAATGGATCACGGCCAATTACAAGGAGACCCAGATCCCCCACATCTATATCGGGCAAAAAGTACGTATCAAGGTAGACGCGTTGCCGGGAAAGATATTCAACGGGGAGGTAACCGCAATCTCCGACGCCACAGGCTCCAAATACTCATTGGTCCCGACCGACAATTCCGCCGGAAACTTCGTCAAGGTACAACAACGTATCCCGGTACGGATAGACTTGGAAAATCTATCGCAAGAAGATACGCAATACTTAAGAGCAGGCATGATGGTTGAAACAGAAGCCTTACGCAAATGATCACGATGAAAGAGCTTGGGGCACCGATCCGCCAATGGGTGCCGGACTGGTTAGGATTGATTTGCATCTTCATCGTTATCCTTCCGGTTACGATGCTAAACGGTTCGTACACCGGCAGTATGCTGGAGGTATCAAACACGCTAGGCACGAACACCGAGGATATAACCATGGGATATTACGCGGCAGCGGCGGGAATGGCGGTATCCTATCCGATTATTCCGAAGATATTAGAAGCCTTCTCTATAAAATTCTTATTGTTAGCGAATTTAGTCGCCCAGTTCTTCTTAAGCTGGATCTGTGCCCGCTCCCAGAACGCCGACATATTGATCGTCTGTAGTTTCGCGATCGGTTTCCTGAAAGGGTTTCTCATGCTGTGGTTTATCCGGTACGCACAAAAGATATTCAGCCCTAAAAATATACGTAGCCAATTCTACTCCTACTTCTATCCTTTTGTTTTCGGAGGGGGACAAGCGTCCATGCTTGTTACCGCACAGTTAGCCTACCATTACGACTGGAAATATATGTATTACTTCATGATGCTAATGATTTTATTGGCCATAGTAGTGGTAATCATCTGCTTCCGCCATAACCGGCCGATCAAGTCCATCCCCTTGGCCGATCTACACATCCGGGAAATGTTCATCATATCCACCGGATTGTTAATGCTTATGTATGTCATTAATTACGGGAAAGTACTCGACTGGATGGCATCCCCCAAGATTTGCCTTTATATCATGATCGCCCCGATATTGATCGCTTTATTTATTTGGTATCAATATCATTCGGAACGTCCGTACGTGAATCTGGCGCCTTTATACCAGCCGAAAGCCATTATCGGTTATTTCTATATGATGCTTGTCATGTTTTTCAGTACTTCGACTACCTTGTTGACCAGCTACCTGACCAGTATCTTAAAGGTAGACAGTACCCATACCTATTCCCTTTATACTTATTTGCTTCCGGGATATGTCTTGGGGGCGTTCATCTGTTTTTGGTGGTTCCGGTGGCAACGTTGGCGGTTTCGTTTCTTGATAGCGGGAGGAATGAGTTGTTTCGTCCTGTTCTTCGGGAGCCTTTATTTCGGGATCTCACCGGATAGCAGATACGAGATGCTCTACTTTCCTATATTCCTCAGGGGATTGGGCATGATGATTCTTATCATAGCTTTTGCCTTATTTGCCGTGGAAGATTTAAATCCTAAATATTTATTGTCAAACGCTTTCTTTCTCATCATTTTCCGTTCGGTACTATCCCCTATCATGGCGACTTCTTTTTACAGTAATATACTATATCGCTTGGAACAAAAATATATGTATTCCTTATCAGAAACCGTTACCCTGGCCGATCCTCTAGCCGCCTCACGCTATAATCAGGCGCTTGGCAACGCCTTGACCCAAGGGCATCCCTACGACGAGGCAGCGCAAATGGCTACCAATACACTCTATAATACGTTACAGCAACAAAGCTTATTATTGGCGTTAAAAGAGATACTGGGGTATTTATTAGTCATCTCCTTATTCATAGCGATCGTATCCCGTTTTATCCCATTCCATAAAACCATCCGTGTTACATTCGCCAAGACAGGAGATGATATGGTTTGATCAAACTATACCCGGCTGCAAATCTATCAGCCGGCATCTGCCTTTTTGTCATTTATAGTTTATCCGAAACATTTTGGCATTCGTTTTGTATAGGAATAGGCGGATCTTGAGAATGATCAGGATCAGGAATACGCACAAAATAACAATAAAAATAATAAGATATTCAGACTATGAGCAGTAAACAAGGTAACATCGGAGTAACATCGGAAAACATCTTTCCGATTATCAAGAAGTTCTTATACAGTGATCACGAAATCTTCCTTCGTGAACTTGTTTCTAATGCGGTAGACGCTACCCAGAAGTTAAAAACGCTTTCTTCCGTAGGCGAGTTTAAAGGCGAACTCGGCGATTTGACCGTACAGGTTAAGTTCGATGACAAAACGATCACGATCTCTGACCGGGGTATCGGTATGACAGCCGAGGAGATCGATAAGTACATCAACCAGATCGCTTTCTCTGGCGCCGAGGAGTTCGTTGAGAAATACAAGAACGACGCCGCTTCTATCATCGGTCACTTCGGTCTTGGTTTCTACTCCTCTTTCATGGTTTCCAAGAAAGTAGAGATCGTGACGAAATCGTACAAAGAAGGCGCTGTTCCCATGAAATGGAGCTGCGACGGTACACCGGAATACTCCTTGGAGGAAACGACGAAAGAGGATCGTGGTACCGATATTATCCTGTATATAGACGACGAGAATAAAGATTTCTTGAACAAGGATAAGATCAATGGCTTATTGACAAAATACTGCCGTTTCTTACCGGTTCCTATCGCGTTCGGCAAGAAGCAAGAGTGGAAGGATGGCAAATATGTAGATACGGACGAAGATAACGTAATCAACGACACCAAACCGGCGTGGGTTCGCAAACCGGCCGATATGACCGACGAGGATTACAAGAAGTTCTATCGTGACTTATATCCTATGACGGATGAGCCGTTGTTCTGGATTCACTTGAACGTAGACTATCCGTTCAACTTGACCGGTATCTTATATTTCCCTCGCATCAAGAGCAACATCGACTTGCATCGTAACAAGATACAGTTATATTGCAACCAAGTATTCGTTACGGATTCCGTAGAGGGTATCGTTCCTGAGTTCTTGACATTATTACATGGTGTATTGGATTCACCGGATATTCCGTTGAACGTATCCCGTTCCTATTTGCAAAGCGATCAGAACGTGAAGAAGATCTCCAACCACATCACGAAGAAGGTGGCAGACCGCTTGGAAGAGATCTTCAAGAACGACCGTCCGCAGTTCGAGGAGAAATGGGATAGCTTGAAACTATTCATCCAATACGGTATGTTGACTGATGAGAAGTTCTACGACCGTGCGGTTAAGTTCGCCTTATTCAAGGACGTCGAAGGCAAATACTTCACTTTCGAGGAATACAAGAACTTAATCAAGGACAACCAGACAGACAAAGAGGGTAACTTAATCTATCTGTATACCACCAATAAAGACGAGCAATACAGCTATATACAAGCCGCAAAGGACAAAGGTTACAGCGTCTTGGAAATGGACGGACAATTGGATGTACACTTGATCGGACAATTGGAGCAGAAGTTCGAGAAGAGCCGCTTCGTTCGTGTGGATAGCGATACGATCGATAACCTGATCCGCAAGGAAGACTCGAATAAGGTAACCTTGAGCGAGGAGCAGAAAACGGCCATGCAGGAAGTATTCAAGAGTCAGATGCCGAAATTGAACAAGACCGAGTTCTACGTAACATTCGAGGCATTGGGCGAAAACGCGAACCCTGTCATGTTGACACAAAGCGAGTATATGCGAAGAATGCGTGAGATGTCCGCTATGCAACCGGGTATGTCTTTCTATGGCGAGATGCCGGATAGCTTCAACTTCGTATTGAATACGGATCATCCGTTGATCAAGAAAGTATTAACTGAAGAGGAGCAAGCTTGCGACGAGAAGTTAAAACCGATCCTTAGCGATATCAAAGGATGGGAGGCTCGTCAAGCCGACTTACGTGAGGCTCAAAGCAAAAAGAAAGAAGATGAGATCACGGCGCAAGAGAAAGAGGATATGACCAACACCAACCATAAGCTGGATGAGCTTCGTGAGCAACGCAACCAAGTTCTCGCCGAGTACGCCGGTACGAACAAGACAGTTAGTCAGTTGATCGACCTTGCTTTGTTAGGAAACGGTATGCTGAAGGGAGAGGCCTTAAGCCAATTCATCAAACGTAGCGTAGAACTGATCGGATAAACCAATCCTCACATATATAAAAAACCGTTCCTTCTCGGGGGAACGGTTTTTTTAGTTTCAGCCCACGACATCCTCGACCACTTTCCGCAACCTATCCAAGTTCATCTCGCCGGATTGTCTCCACAAAGCCTCCCCTTTCCGTAGCAGGATAAAAGTAGGAATCGATTCCACCGTATACAAATCGGCAAGAGCGCTCTCCTCCTCGATATTGATTTGTACCACTTCTAATTTTCCTTTCTCCAATTCCTTGAACTCCTTCACGATCGGCATCATTTTCTGGCAATGAGGGCACCAATCCGCATAAAACTCAGCCATGACCAAAGCACCGGTCTCCATAACGGTCTTATTCCGCTCTTCCCTATTCAATTCTTTCTCTTTCATAACATCTTCTGTTTTAATTGTATTGATAACTCAACAATACGAAAAAACAAAATGTTTATGTTTCTAAAGAAATACTTCTTACATTTGGAGAAGAAAAACAGATTGGGTTCATATGAGGAAAATAACAGTTATCATAGCCTTATTCCTTGCTGCCATTCAGATTGTTTCCGCCCAGAAAGTAGGGTTGGTACTCAGTGGCGGCGGTGCCAAAGGAGCGGCACATATCGGAGTGATCAAGGCGCTGGAAGAAAATAATATACCGATTGATTACATTACCGGTACCTCCATCGGGGCGATTATCGGTAGTTTATACGCCATGGGATATTCCCCCGAGGAGATGCTGGAGCTGATGCTTTCCAAGGAGTTCTCCTATTGGCAAACAGGTACGGTGGAGGAGCAATATACCTATTATTTCAAGGAGCCTTACCCGACCCCGGAATTCGCGCATTTCTCCATCGATATGTCCGATTCCCTACAGATCAAGGCTAGCTTCTTACCGCAAAGCTTGATCAATCCCATACAGATGAATCAGGCGTTCATGGCCTTGTTCTCGCAGGCGACGGCAAAGGCGGGGTGGAATTTCGACAACCTGTTTGTCCCTTTCCGTTGCGTGGCCTCGGATATATATACTAAAAAGCCGATCATCTTTAAGAATGGGGATCTGGGAGACGCCGTACGTGCCTCCATGACTTTCCCGTTTTTCTTCCAGCCCATATGGAAAGACAGTATTCCTTTATTCGATGGAGGTATCTACGATAATTTCCCGGTAGGCCCGATGAAAGACGCGTTCCACCCGGATTTCATTTTCGGATCGACGGTATCGGGAGGGAATAAAAAGCCTTCGGAGAATCCTTATAACCAGATCGAGACCATGATCATGCAAAAGACCGATTACGAGGTACCGGAGGAAGATGGCATGATGATTAAATTCAGTTTTCCCACCGTCTCCTTATTGGATTTCCAGAAAGGTAAGGAGCTTATGGACATCGGGTATAAACGTACCCTTTCCATGATCGACTCCATCAAGCAACGGGTTCCCCGGGAAGTGCCTTTAAATGAGGTTACCGAAAGAAGAAAAGCCTATAAAGAGAACCTTCCCCCGCTGATCTTCCGCAATATTTACGTGACGGGCGTATCCGAGGCCCAGCGTAAATACATAGAGGCCCAATTACACAGGGATATCAATAACGAGTTCTCCATGGAAGAGTTCAAGCGGGCTTATTTCAAGATGCTGACCTATTCCAAGATTAGGGAAATCATGCCGCATGCCGTTTATAACCGGAAAGAGAAGAAATTCGATCTTTACCTGGACGTGAAGATGAAAGAAGAGATCACGGTTGGCTTCGGTGGAAACGTATCGTCTCATCAAGCGAATCAATTATACCTAGGATTGGGGTATCAATATCTGGGACGGTTCGCCGCCGACGTAAACTCGAACTTTCAAGTGGGTAACTCCTTTAGTGGTGTCATGTTGAGTGGCCGGATGTACCTGCAAACGCAAATCCCCACTTATTTAAATTGGCAAGGAGTCTTCTCGGACAAGAAATACACGGAAAGCCAATCCCTCTTTTATGAGGATATAGTGCCCGCCATGATTAAGCAGAAAGAACTGTACATGAAACTAAAATTAGGCTTCCCCTTCCTCAACCATGCGAAAGCGGAGATCGGGTTCGCCTACGGACGGTTGAACGATTTCTATTTGCAGAGCACCACGATACCTTTCCCGAACGCCTCTTTCGACCATAGCTGGTACGATTTATTCAGCGGCTCGTTAAGTATCGAGCAAAACTCACTCAACACCAAACAATACCCGATAAGCGGAAAACAGCAATTCCTAATCGCCCAATACGTAACCGGTACGGAGAAGTATACCCCATCCCCCACTTCCGCCACGACGGAAGCCCCGATTGGTCGCAAAGTGCATAGCTGGCTGCAACTGAAAGGGCGCTGGAACCAATACCAGACGCTGAGCAACCGTTTCAACTTAGGTTATTTGGCGGAAATGGTCATATCCAGCAAGAACCTCATGAATAACTATACGGCTAGCGTATTACAGGCCCCGGCGTTTACCCCGACACCCCATAGCGAGATTGTATTCAACGAGGCGTTCCGGGCGAACCAATATGTGGCTTTTGGGCTTTCCCCGATCTTGAAGTTAAGCAAGCTTCTGCACTTCCGGTTGGATATGTATGGCTTCGCTCCACTCTATGAAATACAAAAGACGGTGCCGGAAAACAACCCGTATGTCGGAATCCCGCATTATGGTAAGTTTTTGCACTCGTTTAATTATATGGGTGAAGCGGCGGTCGTATTGCAATTGCCATTCTTATGTATCAGTCTGTACGCCAACGGATACAGTTATCCGAAGGAGAATTTCAACTTTGGCTTAAACATTGGTTACCTGATCTTCAATCCAAAAATGTTAGATTAAATTCGCAAAAAAGTAGTCGAAACGTTTGCATATTTAAAACAAAAACGTACCTTTGCACTCGCAATCACGAAACAATGGCCGCGTAGCTCAACTGAATAGAGTAGCTGACTACGGATCAGCCGGTTACAGGTTTGAATCCTGTCGCGGTCACT
>OAVB01001725.1_pt1 | contig 12427 bp, 8 predicted proteins | sample 1516871 | NCBI WGS metagenome assembly OAVB01 (sample SAMEA2580069, study PRJEB22360) | human gut metagenome | biome: human gut; feature: human-associated habitat; material: faeces | place: Denmark | collected 2008/2010 | reverse complement strand
CGTACCGTAGCAGCCTGGCTGTAGAGCAGGATGGACATTATGAACAGGGCAATGCCGAACAACCACGGCATCTGGCGGACAAGTCCTTCGATCGATTCGGTCAGTTGCCCCATGTTGCCTTGCAGAAACGTATCGCCCATCCAGGCTATACCAAAAATAGCGATTACCGCCTGCATCCCTGCCGGAAAAACAGAACCTTGCGTCGCTTTGATACCATCTGTCTTCGTGATCAGCAGGATAAGTGCAGCTGCCGAAAGCATGACAATTTCGATAATGGCAGACATGCCCAGGGTGACTGTTTCGCCATCGATCAGAAATGTGGGGCGCATGCCGTCGAAAGAGCCGAAAAATACAATAAAGGCGGTAGCTAAGATGAAAATCAACACCGATATCATTGCATTGCGCCTATTGTGTACATCTTTAATCTCTATTTTCTTTGAGTTGAAGTATCCTTCAGCCAATCGTTTCTGGTATTCCGGATCGTCTACCAGCTCTTTACCTACTTTCATAGAAAAAAGTGCACCTACCAGTACGCCGATAATGGTTGCGGGAATCGTTATTTTGAGAATATCGAACAGGGTAATGTCGAAACCGGCCAACAGTCCGAGTAAGGCGACCGTGGCTGCCGAGATGGGACTTGCCGTGATGGCTTGTTGCGAAGCGATGACGGCTATGCCGAGGGGACGTTCCGGACGAATCTTTGTTTCGGTGGCTACCTCTGCAATCACAGGCAATACGGAGTAAGCGACATGCCCTGTTCCCGCAACAAAAGTAAACAGGTAGGTCACAATGGGACTTAATATGGTGACATGTGACGGGTTCTTACGCAATAACTTTTCTGCCAGCTTCACCATATAATCCAGCCCGCCGGCTGCTTGCATGCAGGAGGCGGCCGAGATGACTGCGGCAATCATCAACATCACGTCGATTGGAGGAGCTGTGGGTTGCAATCCGAAGGCAAAAGTAAGTATTCCTAAACCTACGCCGCCCATTACTCCGAGTCCGATACCTCCCAGACGGGCACCGATAATGATAGCTGTCAGTACAAAAGCCAATTGTAGAATCATATCTTTCTTTTTTATTTTGGCAAAGATAATTGAATAAATTGTCTCTGAATCGGTAAATGATATGCTAATCAACAAAAAAGAAGTTAATAGGTTTTTGTCTATTAGTATATTTTTTCATTATGAAGGAGATTTTATTAAAATCCCTGTTGGGAGGGGAGGTTTACAATATGATACATCTATTTGTCTTCATGTATAAAAACTGTTCCTTGTTTAAAGTATGTTAACTAAATTGCGAATATGTATGCTTTCAAAACAATATTGCTTAAGTTTGGTTATTGTAAACACAGTTAAGAATGTAATTGTTAATAAAGATATATTATGAAAGAAGAATTATCGAAAGCAACTCGTACAGAGAGTGATTTAATAGGTGAACGTGAAGTACCCGAAACCGCCTTATATGGCGTACAAACCCTTCGGGGGATAGAGAACTTCCGCATTAGCAAATATCATCTTTGTGAGTATCCCTTATTTATCAATGCACTGGCCATTACCAAGATGGGAGCCGCTATGGCTAACTTTGAACTTGGACTGCTGACCGAAGAGCAGGCAAATGCCATTCTTCGTGCATGTAAAGAAATTCTGGAAGGGAAACATCATGACCAGTTCCCGGTAGACATGATCCAGGGTGGAGCCGGAACTACCACCAACATGAATGCCAACGAGGTGATAGCCAACCGCGCACTCGAATTGATGGGACATAAACGTGGGGAATATCAATATTGTTCGCCCAATGATCATGTTAACCGTTCGCAGTCTACCAATGACGCTTATCCGACCGCTATCCATATCGGTATGTATTATACGCACCTCAAACTGGTGAAACATTTTAAGGAGGTGATCGATGCTTTCAGAAGAAAGGGCGAAGAGTTTGCACATGTGATCAAGATGGGGCGCACCCAGCTGGAAGATGCGGTGCCGATGACGCTCGGACAGACGTTCAATGGTTTTGCCAGTATCCTTCAAGATGAAGTCAAGAACCTGGACTTTGCTGCTCAGGACTTCCTGACCGTCAATATGGGAGCTACTGCCATCGGAACCGGAATCACCGCCGAGCCGGAATATGCAAGCAAATGCATAGCGGCTCTCCGGAAGATTACCGGACTGGATATCCGTTTGGCCGATGATCTGATAGGAGCTACTTCCGACACTTCTTGTCTGGTAGGTTACTCTTCTGCTATGCGCCGTATAGCTGTAAAAATGAATAAGATATGCAATGACTTGCGCCTTTTGGCATCCGGCCCGCGTTGCGGGTTGGGCGAAATCAATCTGCCGGCCATGCAGCCCGGTTCGTCCATTATGCCGGGTAAGGTCAATCCGGTTATTCCCGAAGTGATGAATCAGATTGACTATAAAGTAATAGGTAACGACCTTTGTGTAGCTATGAGTGGTGAAGCGGCCCAGATGGAACTGAATGCGATGGAACCGGTCATGGCCCAGTGCTGTTTCGAATCTGCCGATTTGTTGATGAATGGTTTCGATACGCTGCGTACCTTGTGTATAGACGGTATCACGGCCAATGAGGAAAAATGCCGGAAAGATGTTCACAACAGTATCGGTGTGGTGACTGCACTGAATCCTGTTATCGGATATAAAAACTCTACCAAGATTGCCAAAGAAGCACAGGAGACCGGTAAGGGAGTCTATGAACTGGTGCTGGAACATGACATTCTTTCAAAAGAAGACCTCGATACGATCCTTAAACCGGAAAATATGATTCATCCGGTGAAACTCGATATTAAGCCCAATCATTGATATCAGGAATATGAAGTATAATTTTCAGTAAGTAGGAGGAAGGAGATGACCGTTCGGGTATCTCCTTCTTTTTTATTTTTAGGGTATAGTAGTACATCGGTTTCAGTAATAATATGTATCTTTCCCGTCGGTTAATAATTTGTACTATGAAAAGACTCCCGTTTTATTTTTGGGTATCCCTTGCGTTGGCTTCGTGTCAGGGGGGCAAGGAAGCAGTGAATCAGGCTCTGCCTGTGATTGATATGAATGAAGATTATCCCGAAAAGGAGATCGTGTTGCAGGATATTGCTGACATAAGCTATATTCCTTTGGAGACTAACGACGAATTTCTGTTCGACGGTTCGGTTGAAGTGGTCACCGATCAATATGTGATAACCAAAGGACATCGGGGAAACGACGTCTGCTTCTTCAGCCGGCAGGGAAAAGCACTCAACCGCATCCACAGGGTCGGTAACGGCCCGGGTGAATACAAGGATATCGGTTCGATAGATGTAAACCCGGCGAACGGCGAACTTTACCTGAAGGAGATGAACCGTCAGCAGATTCACGTCTATTCTCTGGACGGAAAGTTCAAGCACTCTTTTACTTTCCCTGAAGGGAAACGGATGAGTCGCATGTGCCTGTTCTCTCCCGACTATTTGATAGCGGAACAGGAGTCAAAGGTGCCGGACGATCAGGATGCCAACTTCTATCCTTATCTTTTGGTCTCTACCCGGGACGGGCATCTGGATTCACTGGACTATGTGCAGAAAAGAAATATTCTCGTCAAGCTTATTGTCAATGCGGAAAACCATTCATACGCTTATCTTCTGGAACCCTCTTTGATTCGTAATGGCTCCCGCTTTTATATCGGCAATCCCGACTCGGATACCTTGTTTGCAATGAATCCGGACCGCACCTTAGAGCCATTGCTCGTCCGTACTCCTTCACATTCGGAGGAGGGAAACAAGTATGGTTTGTTTTTACGGGGAGCGGCGGGGGCTTATTTCTTTCTGACTAAGCAACCTATGGAAGTGCCGATGAACAGTATCGAGTCATTGGATCTGAAAAGTGAAGAGTGGCTGTACGACTGTCGCACGCAGGAAGTCTGCCGTTACTTGTTGAAGAATAAAGACGATGCTTCGAAACGTGTGGAAGGTATCATGTTCTTTTGCTATCCCGAAGATTGCGGCTTGGCTGTTCTGAAGTCCGAAGACCTGATGGATGCTTACGAAGCCGGTCAGCTGAGCGGTGAATTGAAAGAGATAGCAGCCGGCCTGAAAGCCGATGACAACCCGGTATTGATGTTGATTCACTTCAAAAAGTAAGGAAGCCTTCCTCGCCGAGGACGCAAGAAGAAAGTCGCGTCGTATGCTCTCGTCCGGCATAGAAAGCTTCCGCTTGCATTTGACATAAAAAAAAGAGATGTGCCGTAGATTCTTATTTCTCGGTGCATCTCTTCTTTTTTGGTGACTCCACTTGTGGGGGAGACGGACAAACAACAAAATTATTGCGGAAAGAGTGGGATTCAAACCCACGGAACGGACAAGCCGTTCACCGGATTTCGAGTCCGGCCCATTCGATCACTCTGGCATCTTTCCTTGAAGTACCACAAAGGTACATGGATTTTCGGTCCGTTGTTCCGGAAAAGGTATTTTTTTCTTCTTGCCTGCATCTGAATGTTTCCATCCTGAGACGATAAGGGTATCTTTTAAGGAGAGAAGCTACCGGATGGGCAACCCGGACGATACCAGTTGTGCAACTGGTGTATGACAAGTTGTACAACTGGTACTGCTCGAGTTGCACAACTGGTATATGCTGCCTTAGGAAGATGCTCACACGGGCTTTCCGATAGATGGCATGTGCCTTTATATGAACGTTATCAAAAAACAAAATAGGGTAGCGTAATGTTATAGAATAGAAAGCTTTGCTGAAAATATGCAAACAGATTTAATGTTTTTTTAATTTAAAACTATATCTTTGTCCCGAATTTTAAACACAACTTAGTTATGAAAAAGATTATTAGTGCTTTAATGATAGCTGTATGTATCGGTATGGCTATGCCTGCTCAGGCACAACTTATCAAGTTTGGTGTGAAAGGTGGTGTAAACCTGGCAAGAGCTGATTTTAATAAGTCTGATTTAAAAACAGACAACTTCACCGGATTCTTTATCGGTCCGATGGCTGAGGTTACTATTCCATTGGTAGGTCTGGGTGTTGACGGTGCCCTTTTATTTGCTCAGAGAGGTGTAAAAGTCGGTGATGAGTCTATCAGACAGAATGGGCTTGATATTCCAATCAACTTAAAGTATACTATCGGTTTGGGTAGCGCATTGGGTATCTATGTAGCAGCCGGTCCGGATTTCTATTTCAACTTCTCCGGTGATAAAAACTATGGAGAGCTTGGACGGTTGAATAAAAAAAATGCTCAGGTAGGAATCAATGTAGGTGCTGGTGTGAAGCTGTTGAGACACTTACAAGTAGGTGCCAATTATAACATTCCGTTGAATAAAACGGCAGAATGGAAAGAGGCTGATTTCTCTTATAAGACTAAAATGTGGCAGATTTCCGCAGCCTACATTTTCTAAGAAGACAGAATCATTTTATGATAAACGAATCCCCGGCGCTTGCGTCGGGGATTTTTTGTATCTTTGTCCTCACAATGAAAAAGTATGTAGATGTCATATTACCTTTGCCTCTGCCCCGTTGCTTTACCTATTCCCTTCCGGACGAAGGGGCTGAAGAGGTGCAAATAGGTTGCCGGGTAGTTGTACCTTTCGGGCGGAAGAAGTACTATACAGCCATTGTTCGCAATGTGCATCACTATGCACCGACCGAATATGAAGTCAAAGAGATCTCTACCGTACTTGACACCTCTCCGATACTGCTACCCGGTCAGTTCCGGTTCTGGGAATGGCTGGCCGATTATTATCTTTGTACGCAGGGTGATGTTTACAAAGCCGCATTGCCTTCCGGCCTGAAGTTGGAGAGCGAGACGATTGTGGAGTATAATCCCGACTTCGAGGCGGATGCTCCTCTTTCTGAACGCGAGCAACTGGTGCTCGACCTGCTTGCCAAAGAACCCGAGCAATGTGTCACCAAACTTGAGAAAGAGAGCGGATTGAAAAACATTCTCACCGTTATCAAGTCGCTGCTCGACAAGGAAGCTCTGTTTGTAAAAGAAGAGCTCCGCCGCACCTATAAACCCAAAACGGAAGCCCGGGTCCGGCTGGCGGCAGACGCTTCCGGTGAAGAGAATCTCCGGCGTATCTTTGACGAGCTGGGGCGCGCTCCGAAACAGTTGGCGTTGTTGATGAAGTATGTGGAGCTTTCCGGCGTGTTGGGGGACGGTGCATCCAAAGAAGTGTCCAAGAAAGAACTTCTGCAACGTGCCTCTGCTTCTCCCGCTATTTTCAACGGATTGGTAGAAAAACAGATATTCGAGGTCTATTATCAGGAAATCGGGCGGTTGAACCGTTTGGTCGGAAAGACGGTAGAACAGAACGTGCTGAACGAACACCAGCAACGGGCTTATCATGAAATCATGCGGAGCTTTCAGGAGAAGAATGTCTGTCTGCTCCACGGAGTGACTTCCAGCGGAAAGACCGAAGTATACATCCACCTGATAGAAGAGACGTTGAGGCAAGGCAGGCAGGTGCTTTATCTGTTGCCCGAAATAGCATTGACTACCCAGATCACCGAACGGCTGAAACGGGTGTTCGGTTCCCGGTTGGGAATCTATCACTCCAAGTTCCCCGACGCCGAGAGAGTAGAGATCTGGCAAAAGCAGTTGACGGAGGAGGGTTACGACATCATTCTGGGGGTACGCTCTTCGGTGTTCCTCCCGTTTCGGAATCTCGGACTGGTCATTGTGGACGAGGAACACGAAAATACGTATAAGCAACAAGATCCCGCACCGCGCTATCATGCCCGGAATGCTGCCATCGTGCTGGCTTCGATGTATGGGGCAAAGACGTTGCTGGGTACTGCCACTCCTTCGGTGGAGACTTGGCAGAATGCCACTACCGGCAAATTCGGGTGGGTGGAACTGAAAGAACGCTATAAGGAAATTCAATTGCCGGAGATTATTCCGGTAGATATAAAGGAGTTGCACCGCAAGAAGCGGATGACGGGGCAGTTCTCTCCGTTGCTGCTGCAATATGTCCGCGAGGCACTCGATAATAAACAGCAGGTGATTCTGTTTCAGAATCGCCGGGGATTTGCTCCGATGATAGAGTGCCGCACGTGCGGATGGGTGCCAAAGTGCAAGAACTGTGATGTCAGCCTGACCTATCATAAAGGTATCAATCAGCTGACTTGCCACTATTGCGGGTATACTTACCAGTTGCCCCGTTCGTGTCCGGCTTGCGAAGGGGTCGAGCTGATGCACAGAGGATTTGGTACGGAAAAGATAGAAGATGATGTGAAGCTGATTTTTCCGGAAGCTTCCGTAGCACGTATGGATCTCGATACTACACGTACGCGGTCGGCATACGAAAAAATTATTGCAGACTTTGAACAGGGAAAGACCGATATACTGATCGGTACCCAGATGGTATCCAAAGGACTCGACTTTGACCACGTCAGTGTGGTGGGGATACTCAATGCGGACACGATGCTGAATTATCCCGATTTCCGTTCGTACGAACGTGCCTTCCAGTTGATGGCGCAGGTTGCCGGACGTGCCGGACGAAAAAATAAACGGGGCAGGGTAGTGTTGCAAACCAAAAGTATAGACCATCCCATCATCCGTCAGGTGATGACGAACGATTATGAAGATATGGTGGCGGGACAACTGGCTGAGCGGCAGATGTTTCATTATCCTCCGTATTACCGGATGGTGTATGTCTATCTGAAAAACCGGAACGAGACGTTGCTTGATGTGATGGCACACACCATGGCCGAGAAACTGCGCGCATTGTTCGGAAACCGGATACTGGGACCGGATAAACCGCCCGTTGCCCGTATTCAAACTTTGTTCATACGAAAAATAGTTGTTAAAATAGAACAAAATGCGCCGATGAGTCGTGCCCGTGAATTACTTTTGCGGGTACAACGTGAAATGATAGAAGACGAACGGTTTAAATCGCTGATTGTTTACTATGATGTAGATCCTATGTAATGAAAACCAATCTTAATATATTACCCTTAAAAAATGAAACCATGAAGCGAATCACGACACTTTTGCTTTCTTGCCTGGTTAGTACAGGCCCGCTTCTTGCCCAGCAAGGAGTGACACAATGTGGAACACCGACCGGACAGGCCCCGTTCCCCATCCAGTCTTATAAAGAATTGCCCGATCCGGTTGCTCCTTCCGAAAAAGAATGGGCGGCAGTCAAAGCCCCTCAGGTACAATGGGGAAATACCGATACCCGGTATGCGAAACATGCCGTACCTGTGATCCAGCCACAGAAAAGCATTACGCTGGAGGGATGGCGCGGTGAGAAACTCCATGCGCAGGCTGTTGTCTGGACCGGTACCGACCTGAAAGGATTGAACTATTCTCTCTCCGAATTTAAAAACTCTAAGGGAGATGTACTTCCGGCCGATGCATTCAGCGGAGGTTTTGTCCGCTATGTGATGACCGACGAATTGAATAAAGACGGACGTGGCGGCTGTGGTTATCGTCCCGATCACTCCATTTACGACTCTCTGTTGGTTGCCGATCCGATTGACCACTTGCTGACTTCGATGCCTATGGAAGCTAAAAGCACTCAGGCCATCTGGATCAATTGCCAGGTTCCCCAGACTGTGTCACCGGGAGTCTATCGTGGTACGGTCGAGGTGAAAGACGGAGATAACCGCCTGTCTACCTTGAAGATGGATATCAAAGTCTCTTCACGCGTGTTGCCTGCCCCGTCTCAGTGGGCTTTCCACCTCGATTTGTGGCAGAGTCCGTTTGCCGTGGCACGTTATTATCAGGTTCCGCTCTGGAGTCAGGCACACATAGATGCCATGCGTCCTGTGATGAAGATGCTGGCGGATGCCGGACAGAAGATTATTACGGCTTCCATCATGCATAAACCCTGGAACGGACAGACTTATGACTACTTTGAATCGATGGTCACCTGGACAAAGAAAGTGGACGGCACTTGGGCTTTCGATTATGATGTGTTCGACAAGTGGGTAGAGATGATGATGAGCGTGGGCATCGACAAGCAGATCAATTGCTACTCGATGGTTCCGTGGAAGTTGTCTTTCCAATATTTCGATCAGGCTACAAACAGTATGCAGTATGTGAAAACCGCTCCGGGCGAAAAAGCTTACGAAGAGATGTGGGTGGCTATGTTGAAGTCATTCTCTAAACATTTACGTGAGAAAGGTTGGTTCGATATTTGTACCATTGCCATGGACGAACGCCCGATGGAGGTTATGCAGAAAACATTGCAGGTGATCCGCAAAGCCGATCCTGAGTTTAAAGTATCGCTGGCGGGGAAGCGGATATCTACGACTATTGTATTCCTATCGGAGCTTCTTATCCGGCGGAGGTATTGGCACGTCGTGCACAAAACAATCTTCCTACTACCTATTATACGTGCTGTACGGAAGCTTTCCCGAATACCTTTACCTTCTCCGATCCTGCCGAGGCTGCCTGGATGAGTTATTATTCTGCCAAAGATCATCTTGACGGCTATCTGCGTTGGGCTTATAATAGTTGGCCGAAAGAGCCGCTGCTCGATTCACGTTTTGAGGCCTGGGCCGGTGGAGACACTTATCTGGTTTATCCGGGAGCACGCTCTTCCATTCGTTTCGAGAAATTGATCGAGGGTGTTCAGGCTCACGAAAAGATAACGATCCTTCGCAAGGAATTTACGGATAAGAAAAACAAGACCGGATTTAAGAAGCTGGAAAAAATGCTCTCCACATTTAACTTGAGAGACTTCCCTGAAGTTCCGGCTGCCGAAACAGTGAATAAGGCGAACAAAATACTGAATTCGTTGTAGAATTATTGACTGTACTTATATGATACCGCATGCAGAAACGCGTAGCTGGGAGATCCATGCGGCACGTTGTTGCATGCGGATTTTTATATCTTTATATTTCAAAAGTAAGAAAGCATGAAAAAGAAAATACTTTTCGTTTGCCTCGGCAACATTTGCCGCTCTTCTACGGCAGAAGGCGTGATGCTTCATCTGATTAAAGAAGCCGGCCTGGAAAAAGAGTTTGTGATTGATTCAGCCGGTATATTGGCTTATCACCAGGGGGAACTGCCCGATAGCCGTATGCGTGCCCATGCCGCCCGCAGAGGATATGAACTGGTACATCGTTCGCGTCCTGTCCGTACGGAAGATTTTTACAACTTCGATCTTATAATCGGTATGGATGATCGGAACATGGACGATCTGAAGGAGAAAGCACCCTCTCCGGCAGAGTGGAAAAAGATCCACCGGATGACGGAATACTGCACCCGTATCCCTGCCGATCACGTGCCAGACCCTTATTATGGAGGTGCGGAGGGCTTTGAATACGTGCTCGACATACTTGAGGATGCTTGTGCCGGACTCCTTACTTCTTTAACTCAGGATAGCTGATGCGTGTGTGATAAATCGTTTTCAGTTTTTCTTTGAATACAGCTTTTATCGTCGCGATGTCTTTGAATGTGATCGGGCATTCTTTGAAATACCCCTCTTGTACTTGCGAATCGATAATCTTATCTACCAGATTACTGATGCTCTCTTCGGTATACTCCGGCAAGCTGCGTGAGGCGGCTTCTACGGAGTCTGCCATCATCAGTATGGCTGTCTCTTTCGAGAACGGATTGGGACCCGGATACGTGAAAACTTCTTCGTTCGGTTCTTCGCCCGGATGTTCGTTTTTCCAGGATATGTAGAAGAACTTGGTCTTTCCGCGCCCGTGGTGAGTACTGATAAAGTCCTTGATCACTTTAGGCAGATTATGCTTGTCGGCCAGTTTTAATCCGTCCGTCACATGGCTGATAACCACCTGGGCACTCTGTTCATAACTTAAATTCTTATGGGGGTTCACTCCGGACTGGTTTTCGGTAAAGAAAGCCGGATTTTCCATTTTGCCGATGTCATGATACAATGCTCCGGTACGTACCAACTGGCTTTTGGCTCCGATACGTATTGCAGCTTCAGCAGCCAGATTGGCTACTTGCATGGAGTGTTGGAAGGTACCCGGAACAGTTTCGGACATTCTTCTCAACAGATCATTGTTGATGTTCGATAATTCTACAAGCGTAACATTCGACGTGAAGCCAAAAGTCTTCTCAAGCAGGAATAGCAGAGGATAAGCGAAAAGCAATAGTACACCGTTAATAATGAAGTAGATATACATACTTACGTTCAGCTTCGAAAGATCGTTTTCACTGATCAGCTCAAAAGCGAAATAGATAGCTGCATACGTCAGTATGACCAGAAGGGCCGTGCGGAACAACTGCGAACGTTGTGACAGTTCTCTCAAGCTGAAGATAGCTACCAAGCCGGCGGCTATTTGTGTCAGGATAAATTCGTGAGGATACCTCAGGGTGATGGAGCAGATCAGTATGGTGATGACATGTGTCAGGAATGCCGTACGCGAATCGAGGAAGACCCGGATAATAATCGGGAGCATGGCATAGGGTAGGATGTACACATTGAATATATTGTTTGTCACCATAAGCGCCGTGATGACACAATAGAACACGATCAGGGCGAAGAGTAACGATAAGCTGCCTTTGCGTTCATAATAATCTTTGCGGAACAGTTCCAGGTAAAGCATAAAGCAGAGTATCAATATGCCGACAAACAAGATTTGTCCGCCCAAGATCAGTCGCTTCTGTCCGATGGATTCGCTTCGCTTGATAGATTCCTTGCGCAAAGATTCCAGGATGTTATAGGTTTGTTTGTTGACTATCTCTCCACGGTCAATGATTTTCTGGCCGCTTTGTACTACTCCGTTTGCCCAGGAGTAGTTGTCGAGCAATTCTTTCCGGGCTGTCTCCGTACGTACAGAATCGTAAATGAGATTGGGGGTAATGTACTCGTTGAGTGCACATTGCCGCAGGATGTCTCTGTTATAATGGGCGGTATCACCCGATATAAGATTCTCGTAGGCTCTCTTTACGGTATAGATGCCGTCGGTCGTCCGTTGGTTGGCCAACTTATCTTCAATCACCATGACAGAAGAGATGCTGTCGTGGAGGAGGGTCCGCATCTCTTCTGTCGATACGACTCCCGATTGATAGATGGCTTTCAGGCCTCTCTCGATGTATCGGATGTAGTCCGTCGAAGGCAATATGCCTTTCAGATGAGCATGATAATTCTCTTTCAGTTTGGCGAGGGCACTCTTCTCCACTTCTTTGTCCAGTTCAAAGTAAGGCTGGAAAGAAGCCAGAAGACTGTCTTGTTCCCGTTTTACTACCGCTTCGTCTTTGTAGATCGGAAAATCGAAAGTTGCCATTAACTGGCCATACTTCCATGGTTTGTTAATGTCAAACTGATAGTTAAACTTCCCGTCACGGGGCAGGAAGTAAACAATGAACGCCACAGTACCGACGAAAATCAGCGTTTTATATAACAAATCTTTGTATGAGAAACTATTTTTCTTCTTCCAGTGTTCCATAACCCTTGAATTTTTTGCGAAAAGTACAAAAAAAAACAATAGTGTGGAAAAAAAGGTTTAATTTT
>OAVB01001723.1_pt1 | contig 12435 bp, 10 predicted proteins | sample 1516871 | NCBI WGS metagenome assembly OAVB01 (sample SAMEA2580069, study PRJEB22360) | human gut metagenome | biome: human gut; feature: human-associated habitat; material: faeces | place: Denmark | collected 2008/2010 | reverse complement strand
ATCACGGAGGATGACATCATCGTCTGCGACCCCGAAGCCGAGTATTTCCCCCTTGTGCAGAAGCTCGGCGGTCAGGTCATCCGCATCTCGCCGGTCAGCACGGATTACATCAATCCGCTGGACATCAACACGAACTACTCCGAAGAGGAAAACCCGCTGACGCTGAAATCCGACTTCATTCTCTCCATGTGCGAGCTGATTGTCGGCGGCAAGGACGGCTTGCAGCCGGTTGAGAAGACCATCATTGACCGCAGTGTCCGCATGGTCTATCAGGAGTTTCTTGCAGACCCCAAGCCGGAGAAAATGCCGATCCTCGAAGACCTCTACAACATTCTGAGAAATCAGAAGGAGCCGGAGGCACAGCGCATCGCAACTGCCCTTGAAATCTATGTTCACGGCTCTCTGAACGTCTTCAATCACAGAACGAATGTGGATGTCAACAACCGCTTCGTCTGCTATGACATCCGCGAACTCGGCAAGCAGCTCAAAAAGCTCGGTATGCTGATTGTGCAAGATCAGGTGTGGAACAGAGTTACCATCAACCGTGCCCAGCACAAGGCAACGCGCTACTACATGGACGAGTTCCACCTTTTGCTGAAAGAGGAACAGACCGCCGCGTACAGCGTGGAAATCTGGAAGCGTTTCAGAAAATGGGGCGGCATCCCGACCGGAATCACGCAGAACGTCAAGGATCTTCTTGCCTCCCGCGAGGTGGAGAACATTTTTGAAAACTCGGATTTTGTCTACCTTCTGAATCAGGCATCCGGCGACCGGCAGATTCTCTCGAAGGCGCTGAACATCTCGCCCAGCCAGCAGAACTACATCACCAATTCCAATGCAGGTGAGGGGCTGATCTTCTACGGCTCGACCATCGTTCCCTTCAAGGACAATTTCCCGAAGGACACCCAGCTCTACCGCATCATGACCACCCGCTTAGAAGAAACCGTACAGAACTAAGGAGGATTTTTGAATATGAACAACAAGATGATTACCATTCCCTATGCGGACGCTATCGAATACGGAGAGAACACCTCCGCGCTGTTTAAGGCTCTGTGGGAGCTGACCGATCTGATCCGACTGGAAAGCGACCTCAAGAAGCATCACCGCGCCTACCTCCATGTGAGGGAGGACATCGACGAAAAGGTCAAGGAGGCACGTCAGATTATGACCAAGGTATCTGTGGATATGATCGGTTTCTACTTCAAGGTTGATGTTCCCAAGTGCAGCAACAACGATGAGAATACCTCTTTCGCTGACGCGGGTGAAGATGAAGCCGTATCTATCCCCCAGGACAAGTATGAGCTGATGATCGACGATCTGCTCACGATGTCCGAAATCATCCAGTGCGTCGCAGATATGCGCACGCAGGATGTGAAGGCAATCCGCGAGTTCGGCAAGTTCATCCCCGCCTTTGCCGCCTTTGAGAAGAACCGGCTGAGCCTCTATCGTGAGGCGGCGAAGGAAGCCGAGGAAATCTTCGACCGTTGGGCGGACGAGATTGACGATCTCGACAAGGACTTCATGGAAGATGAGGACTACGAGCCGGACGAGTATTACTCCGACTGATATGCGCTCAAATCCGAAGAAAGGAGCTGGTTTTTATAGAGCTTGACATCATTCATACCGGCGATTGCCTTAAAATCCTGAAAACTCTGCCCGATGACAGCGTTCATTGCTGTGTGACGTCCCCTCCGTATTACGTGCTCCGTGATTACGGCATGGATGCTCAGATCGGCAGAGAGACAACGCCGAAGGAATATATCTCGCGCCTGACAGAAGTGTTTACCGAAGTCAGGCGCGTTTTGCGTCCGGATGGTACGCTCTGGCTGAACATTTCGGACACCTACGCCGGAAAGGGCAACCAGGGTGATTTTATTGACCCGAAGAACCCCAACGGCAGAAACGGTCAGGCTGTGGCTCTCAACAACAAGGTTGAGGGCTGCAAGCCGAAGGATATGATCGGCATCCCGTGGATGCTGGCTTTTGCCCTACGCGATACCGGCTGGTATCTGCGCAACGACATCATCTGGATGAAGGATAACCCCATGCCGGAGAGCGTCAAAGACAGATGCGCCCGCTGCTATGAGCATATTTTCCTGTTCTCCAAGTCCAAGAAGTATTTCTTTGACTACAAGGCGATCTCCGAGCCGATTGCTCCCGCAACGGCAGAACGCCTCAAGCGCGGCATGAAGGGCGGCAACAAATACGGAAAGCCCGTTCCCGGTCAGCCTCAGCCGCAGTCCATCAACCGCCCCCGTGAGCACGGAGAGATCAAGGATTGTGACATCAATCCGCTCCGCAACAAGCGCGATGTCTGGAAGATCAACACCGTCCCCTTCAAGGGTGGTCACTATGCCGCCTACCCTCCAAAGCTGGTTGAAACCTGTCTTCTCGCCGGTTGTCCAGAAGGCGGCATTGTGCTTGACCCGTTCATGGGAAGCGGCACAACCGGCATGGTTGCCTCACAGATGGGGCGTCATTTCGTGGGCATAGAGCTGAACCCTGAATACACCGAGCTTGCCTACAAGCGGATTGGAGGTGAAATCTGATGTCCAAGGAACAGAAACTCAAAGCCCGTGATAAGGTGGTCGTGCGGATGACGCGGGAGGGCGCGGTTGAGGAAAACCTGACGGCTGGCACCGAGCAGCGCGTGTCAAAGCGGCTGGAAGATGCAGAGCTGGTGAAGCCCGCTGAGACAGCCGCGCCTTCCGAAGCTCTTTCTGCGGAGGAACAGAAAAAGGTGCAGATGCGCCGTCAGCAGCGTCAGTTTCAAGCGGAACACGCCGAGGATAATGACACACAGCCGCTCTCTGAAACGTCCGTCACAGAAGAGAAAAGGGCAGATAATCCACCCCGGAATGTATCGGAACCGCTGCCCTCATCGGAAACGCCGTTCAAGCCTCCTGTTTTGGAGCAGCGCGGCGTTTCTTCTCATACCGGCACGGTAATTGCCGAAACGGTTGTCACGCACAAGCTGCGCAAGACCTCTGCGGTTGAAGCAGTGGATGCAGATGCCGTTCTCACTCAAGCGGCGGAAACCACCTCCGCAAAGCCAGTCTCGGACGATGCCGTCCCTCCCACGAAGCGGATGCAGAAGCTCGAAAGAAAGTCTGAGAAGGCGCATGAGCGTCTGGATGCAGCCCGTGAGAAGCTGCCCATGCACAAGGTTCTCAAGAAAGAGCGCGTCTTTGATGAGGAAACCGGCAAGGGCAAAACCCGCCTTCATTTTGAGGATGAGCTGAAAAAGCCCAAGGGCAAAGGGAAACTGCAATTTGAGGCGGACAAAACCGTCCGCAAGGTCGGTGACACCCTCGCTTCCGGCATTCACGGCAAAATTCATGAGGTCGAGCAGGAAAACTCAGCGGTTGAGGCGGCGCATAAAACGGAGATCGCCGCTGAGACTGCCGCTCGGCATTTCAGCCATCATCGGGAAAACAGCGTCAACAAGCCTTATGAGAAGGTCTCCAAGCTGGAACATAAGGCGGATGTCGCTGATGCGAAGCTGCAATATGAGCGAAATCAGCAGGAGCATCCTGAGATGAAGAAGCAGAACATGAACAAGCACTACCAGAAGCAGAACATTAAAAAGGAATATGCCGCCGCTCGAAATGCCGGTTCTCAGACTGCCGGGACTGCCACAAAGAATACCGGCAAGAAGCTCGGTGAGAAGGTGTCCGACAAGATCAAGGAGTTCTTTGAGAAGAACAAGAAGGTCTTCATCTGGATCGGAGTCGGAATTGCCCTTCTCGTTTTGCTCGGTGCCGGAATCAGCTCGTGTTCGATGCTCACCTCTACCGGTTCGTCGGTTATCGCTTCCTCTTATCTCAGCGAGGATGACTCGATGCTGGGCGCAGAAGCGCAGTATTGCCAAATGGAGCAGGAGCTGCAACGCTATCTCGACACCTACGAAAGCACTCACAACTACGATGAATACCACTTCGATCTGGATGATATTGAGCATGACCCGTATGTGCTGATCTCCATCCTCTCGGCTCTCCATGAGGGCGAGTTCACGCTGGATGAGGTGCAGGGTACGCTCCAAATGCTGTTTGAAAAGCAGTACATCCTCACCGAAGAGGTCATCGTCGAAACCAGATACCGCACGGAGACCGACACATGGACGGACGCAGACGGCAACACGCACACGGAAACCTACCGCGTCCCGTATGACTACTACATCTGCAACGTGAAGCTCGAAAACTTCAATCTCTCCCACATCCCGGTCTACATCATGTCTCAGGAACAGCTTTCCATGTACGCAACGTATATGTCGGTGCTGGGCAACCGTGAGGATCTGTTCGGTGACTCTCCCTATGTGGACAAGTACATTACAAATCCTCCCGCCGACTACGATGTCAACCCGGAATACCTGAACGACGAGAAGTTTGCGACACTGATCACCGAGGCGGAAAAGTATCTCGGCTATCCGTATGTGTGGGGCGGCTCCAATCCTGACACGTCCTTTGACTGCTCCGGCTTCGTCAGCTACGTTCTCACGAACAGCGGACTTGTAAATACCGGACGGCTTGGCGCACAGGGGCTTTACAACATCAGTACGCCGGTTTCAAAGGCGAATGCACAGCCCGGTGATCTTATCTTTTTCGTCGGAACGTATGACACCCCCGGCGTGTCTCACGTCGGCATTTATGTTGGTGATGGGGTCATGATCCACTGCGGCGATCCCATTCAGTACACATCCATCAATTCTTCCTACTGGCAGTCTCATTTCTTTGCCTTTGGAAGACCCGCTTATTAAGAGAAAGGAGTTTTGCATGAATCCCAAGTACCAGAAAGTCCTCTCTGACATCGAGAAGGCTGAAAAGAAGAAGTCCGAAATCGAAGGACAGCTCAAGGAGCTGTACGACAAGAAGACAGAGCTGGAAAACCTTGAAATCATCAACACCGTGCGCTCTATGGTGATGGACAAGGATCAGATCATGGCGTTCCTGTCTTCCATGAAGGTCGGCACCAAGCCCGCTGAAAATAAGGAGGTAATCGACAATGCGTAAGAAGTTTCGTTTTCTGACCGCCCTTGCGGTCTGCGTCATGGTTCTGTCCTGCTTCTCGGTGACGGCGTTTGCCTACGCCGATGATACCGAGCAGAACCTTCCCGTTACGGAGGCAACTCAGCCCGAACAGCAGCCCGCAGTCACTCCCACGCCGGAAAAGCCGAAGGGTGAGCCGATTGACGATGAGGGCAACGCCTACACCCGCGACTTGCTCTATGACAAGGCAACCAACAAGCAGTTCATCACCATCCAGACGAAGAACGGCAACACCTTCTTCATTGTCATCGACTACGATGCGCCCATCAACGAGGATGAGGAACAGTATCAGACGTACTTCCTGAACATGGTCGATGAGAGCGATCTGCTTGCGCTGCTGGATGAAGACACTGCGGCTGCTCTGACCACCTGTAACTGCAAGGAAAAATGCGCTGCCGGTCAGGTCAACACCGACTGCCCGGTCTGCAAGACCAACATGAGCGAATGCACCGGCACAGCCCCCGCTACACCTGAGCCGGATAAGGATGCAGAAACCGATGCTCCCGCCCCTAAACCTGAAAAGAAATCCAACATCGGCGTGATCCTCGTCATCTTCGTTCTTGCCGGTGCTGCGGGTGCAGCTTATTACTACATCAAGTTCGTCAAGGGCAGAAAGCCCAGGGATGAGGATATGGACTTCTTCGACGATGAAGGCTACGAGGAAGAGCCGTACGTCAACGAGGATGAAGAGCCGCAGATCGCGGAGGATGCCGAAACGGAAGGTGATGAAGATTGATCTTAGTCATTGCTGAAAAGCCCAGCGTTGCCCAGTCCATCGCAAAGGTGTTGGGCGCGACGTCCCGCAAGGGCGGCTACATGGAGGGCGGCAATTACATCGTTTCGTGGTGCTTCGGTCATCTGGTGGAGCTGGCAGACGCCAGCTCCTACGATGAGCGGTATGCCAAGTGGCGGTATGACGATCTGCCCATTGTTCCGGAAAGCTGGATGTTTGAGGTCACGAAGGACAAAGCCCAGCAGTTCAAGGTGCTGTCCTCTCTCATGAAGGACAAGCGCGTCACCGAGCTGGTCTGCGCAACCGATGCAGGACGCGAGGGTGAGCTGATCTTCCGACTGGTCTACGACAAAGCCGGATGCACCAAGCCCTTCAAGCGTCTGTGGATCAGCTCGTTGGAGGACTCCGCTATCCGCGAAGGCTTCCGGCATCTCCGGGACGGTAAGGAATATGACCGCCTCTATGAAGCGGCACTCAGCCGCTCGAAGGCAGACTGGATTGTCGGCATCACCGGCCCCCGCCTGTTCACCACGCTTTATCACAAAAAGCTGGTGGTCGGGCGCGTCCAGACGCCGACCCTTGCAATGCTGGTGGAGCGTGACGGGAAAATCTCCACATTCCAGAAGGAGAAGTATTTCAACGTCCACGTCGGCAAGGGCGATCTGACCGCCGATCTGGAAAAGGTCAAAACCGAAGAGGAAGCAAAGAAGATTGCGGCGGCTTGCGAGAAAAAGCAAGCCGTCGTTTCTTCTCTCAAGCGGGAGACGAAAACCGTCAATCCTCCGAAGCTCTATGATCTGACCACCTTGCAGCGCGAGGCAAACCGATACTACAGCTTCACCGCCCAGCAGACGCTTGATCTGGTTCAGACGCTCTACGAAAAGAAGCTCCTGACCTATCCGCGCACGGACAGTCAGTTCATCACGGATGATATGGAGGACACTGCCCGTCAGGTCATTTCTATCGTCTGCCGCCAGCTTCCGCTTTTCTCCGGCGTTTCAATCACTCCGGACATTGCCCGCGTAACCGACAACAGTAAGGTCACAGATCACCACGCCATTCTCCCGACCGTCCAGCTTGAAAAGCAGGATGTTTCCGCGCTCCCTCAGTCGGAGCAGAAAATCCTCAATCTTGTCGGGATGCGCCTTCTGTGTGCGACCGGCGAGAAGCACACCTACGCAGAGACGCAGATCACGCTCTCCTGCGAGGGCTATGCGTTCAAGGTCAAGGGCAAGACTGTTGTTCAAAACGGATGGAAAGCCATTGAAGAGATGTTCAAGGCTTCCCTCAAGACGAAGGAAAAGGACGATCCCATGAAGTCCCTGCCCGAAGTCCATGAGGGCGATATGCTGGAAGGTGTGTCTGCCAGTGTCACCGAACACTTCACAACGCCTCCGAAGCAGTACACGGAAGACACGCTCCTGTCTGCAATGGAGACTGCCGGAAATGATCAGTTCGACGATGACACCGAGAAGAAAGGTCTCGGCACTCCCGCGACCCGCGCCGGTATCATTGAAAAGCTGGTGAAATCCGGCTTTGCAGAGCGTAAAGGCAAATCCCTCATTCCCACAAAGGACGGCTGCAACCTTGTTTGTGTTCTGCCGGAACAGATCACGTCTCCCGCAATGACTGCGGAATGGGAAAACACGCTCATGGAGATTGAGCGCGGCAAGGCAGATGCAGACGCCTTCCTCAGCGGCATTGTCCGGATGACCGGGGATCTCGTGAAAGCCTACCCGTTTCTCTCCGATGCCGAAGCCCAGCGTTTCGGCACGGGCAAGGATGAAATCGGCAAATGTCCTCGTTGTGGATCTCCGGTCTATGTCGGCAAGGGCAACTTCTACTGCTCGAACAAAGAATGCTCCTTCTGCCTGTGGGAAGACAACAAGTTCTTTTCCAGCAAGAAAAAGAAGCTGACCAAGAAAATTGCAAAGGAGCTGCTGGACAAGGGCTGGTGCCGCGTGACCGGGCTTTACACGCCGAAGAAGCCTCAGCTCTACGATGCGGTGATTCGTCTGGATGACAGCGGCGGCAAATACGTCAGCTTCAAGATGGAGTTTGACCGATGACCCGCCCGAAGTATATTGCCTCTTGCAGCGGAGGCAAAGACAGCGTAGCGACGCTCCTGCTGGCTGCACAGCACAATGAGCCGCTGGACGAGGCGGTTTTCAGCGAGGTCATGTTCGACAAGGATACAAGCGGTGAAGTCCCGGAACACCGGGACTTCATCTATGACCGGCTCAAGCCCTTCTGCGAAAAGGAGCTGGGCATCAAGTTCACCATTCTCCATGCAGACAAGACCTACGATGATGTGTTCCATCATGTCATCACTCGCGGACCGCATAAGGGAGAGGTTCGCGGTTTCGCATGGGCTGGTATGTGCGCGGTCAATCGAGACTGCAAAATCCCGCCCGTCCGCAAGTACAATGCCGCACTCTCGCCGGACACGGTGAGCTATGTCGGCATCGCGGAGGATGAGCCCAAACGCCTTGCGCGTCTGGACGGCGTGAAGAAGGTCAGCCTGCTTGCCAAGTACGGCATGACCGAGGCAGATGCCTACAAGCTCTGTCAGGAACACGGGCTGCTTTCCCCAATTTACGCTCACTGCCGGAGAAACGGCTGCTGGTTCTGTCCCAACGCCAGCGACTCGGAGCTGCTGCACATGGTCACAAAGCACCCGGATATGTTTGACCGGCTGATTGAATGGGAGAACGAGGATAACATCTTCCATCGTCGGATGACGCGCAGAGAAACCCCATCTGAGGTAAAGGCTCGTTTACTGAGCAAATCCCAGACGGGGTTTTCTTCGCCCAAAAGCAAATAAGAAATGGAGGTTTGAGATGGCTGAAAACAAAAATGCACAGCAAGTCCGCGAAATCACGGACAAGCTGGAACAGGGCATCAAGGAGTTGTTTGAATCCGAGCGGTTCAAGGAATACCTCCGCACGATGTCCAAGTTCTACAACTATTCCTTCAACAACACGCTGCTCATTGCGATGCAGAAACCGGAGGCAACCTATGTTGCCGGTTATACCTCGTGGCAGCGCAACTTTGACCGTCAGGTCATGAAGGGCGAAAAGGGCATCAAGATTCTTGCACCCGCGCCGTACAAGGCGCAGGAAGAGCGTGAGAAGATTGATCCTTTGACGCAAAAACCGGTAATCGGCGCAGATGGAAAGGCTGTCACAGAAACGGTCGAAGTCCTGCGCCCTGCCTTCAAGGTGGTGAGCGTGTTCGATGTCTCCCAGACGGACGGCAAGGAGCTTCCGGACATCATCGTCGATGAGCTGAAAGGCACCGTCGAAAACTACGAGGCGTTCTTCGATGCACTCAAGCAAGAATCGCCCGTTCCTATTTCCTTTGAGGATATTCCGGACGGCGCAAAGGGATTCTTCTCTCCGGTTGAAAGCCGCATTGCCATTCAGGAGGGCATGAGCGAAATCCAGACGGTCAAAACCGCCATTCACGAGATTGCTCATGCCAAGCTCCACGCCGTCAAGCCGGATGAGAAAACCGCCCCCGAAGACAAGAAGGATCGTCACACCAAAGAGGTTGAGGCAGAAAGCGTAGCCTACACGGTTTGTCAGCGTTACGGCATTGAAACCTCGGACTACTCCTTTGGCTACATCGCCGGTTGGTCTTCCGGCAAGGAGACCAGGGAACTGAAAAGCTCTCTGGACACCATCCGGAAGACGGCGGCTGAGATGATCGAGGGCATTGACGCCAAGCTCAAAGAGTTGGTGGCATCCAGAGAACAAGCGGTAGAGCAGGCAGGCGAAATTGCCGTAAGCATCGGAGAACGTGGCTATATCGAAGTCCATGCTACGGACGGCGGCTTTGACTACTCACTCTATGACAGCAGTATGAAGCTCAAAGACGGCGGCTTTGTTCCAGACGAGGACACCACGGCACATTCCGTTATGAAGTCCCTTTGCACAGAGTTAGGCGTTCTGGATGATGAGATCACCATACTGGATTATGAGGAGTTTCAAGAAAAAGCGGCAAAAGTCACTGAAATCACACCCTCCTACATCGAAGTACCAATCTATCACGAAATGGCAAACTACGCCTACGAAGCCGGTGAGATGGACGCATATCGGGCATCTCACCTTGCCAATATTGCTTGCCGTGATTCGATTGAAACAGCGATCAATGAGAACTACGGCGATAATCGGTTGAATGCGCAAGCTGCCGTTCAAGGAGTTCTGGAGAAGTTCTCTCCAGAAAGGGTTGCTTATGTGCTGGCAAACACTGTCCAGCAGAAATCCCATGACGGACGTATCACGACTCCCATAAAGGAATGGGCGAAAAAGGTGGAGGTTTGTGCTGAAAACCGCACGGATTTCATCGTGGATAAGGTCAATCCCGGACTGCTTGATCTATTCACCGTGGAATTTCAGAAGCAGACAGCATCTGAAGTTGTACAAGCTCCTGTTGAACCCGCAAAGCATCGCCTGACGTCGGAGGAAAAGAAGATCAAGGATGCGGTCATGGACGCGCTCAAGGGGCAAATCGCCTACCATAACGACGGCATGAGGTCAACCTACCGCTCGTCCGAGCAGTCCTTCCACACGATGGCGCAGTACAAGGTGAAAATCGAGGGCAACACGGTCACGCAGAACGGTGAGCCGCTGTTCAAAATCCATCGCCGTCATGCGGCGCGGAAAACTCAGGGCTGCTACCGTGAGCTGATGCCGACGCTGGAATACGTCAAGCAGGAAAAGCCCTCTATCCGCGATCAGCTCAAAGCTGCCGCAAAACAGCAGCCGGAGAAGAAGTCTCCGGTCAAATCCAAAACGCACGACATGGAGTTGTGAGAAAGGAGACGCATGAAGAAATACACAGACGTTGACATCGTTGCGGAGCTGCAGAAGCTCGTGGACAGTCATGTAGACAGCTACAAGGAAGACTTCGACATCGACAAGCGCATCATCCGCCGCGCTGCCGAAAGCCCTAATCCCGAAGACAAGACGCTGATGTGGTTCTGCCGTCCGCATGGAACGCACTGCCTCAATGAAAATCAGGTCTTTATTCAGGGAACGCGGGATCACAACACCTTCCGCTTTTACGCGGAACAGACCTACGACGAGTGCATTGCCCGCGTCATCATCCCGAAAGCCGTCAAGCGCGGCAAGGTTTTCGGAGATGTCTTTGAGATCAACTACCGGGAACAGGCTGCAAATGTGGCGCAGAACGCGGTTGCGCCGGATCATGACCGGCTGGCCTTCGCAGATGGCTTTGTGCTGGACGCACCCTGCCGCAGCAGCTTCGATGCAGCAATGGCTCTGGTCGGTGAGCATGGAGGCGTACAAGCCCACCAGACGCTCCCGAAGGACGCGGATGCTCTGGCGGAAGTGCTGTCTAAGCAGAAAACCCGCCGTGACAGACTGCCGGATGCAGAGAGAACAGAGGCGCTTTCGCCTCTGCCCGTTGCAGAACTCCGGAAGTACGAAGCGGTCAAAAAGGCGCATCCCGACGCGCTGGTCTGCTTTGCCCAGAACGGCTATTTTGAGCTGTACGGCAAGGACGCGGAGAAAGCCGCGCCGCTTCTCGGCACAAAGCTCCTTGAGAAGAAGGTACGCGGCAAGCCCTCCATGCTGGTGACCGGCTTCCGTGAAAGTGCGTGGGTAGCCGGTTCTCACAAGCTCTGGAAGTCCGGTGTGGATGTCTTTCTCAGCAAGGACGGCGAGACCTTCAAGGAACTCAAAGCCGCAGATTACATTCCTGTCGGCGCAACGCTGAATGTGGATGGGATCAAGTGCAGAATTGACGCGGTTGATTTTGCCGCCGATGAAGTCCGGCTGACGAACATCGAGGATAAGAACCGCCCCATTCGCTTTTCGGAGAGCATCCAGTATGTCCGTTCGTATGTGGAGGATGCCGGGACTGCCATCTACGACACCATCCCGAAGAAGCCTGCTGCCCGTGAATCCATCCGCGACAAGCTGAAATCCGCACAGAAAGCGCAGCCGCCCCACACGCCGAATCCGCAGAAAAACAAAGGAAAGGATATGGAACTCTGATATGAAAAACTTTACCGTGGAAGAAATCAACCTGATGTGCTGCTTCAACACGTCCAGCCGGAAGCGGCTGATCGACGATATGAAGAACGTCACCCTGAACGACATGGACGGCGAGATCGCAGAGCTGATGTATAAGACCGTCCGGAAGCTCGAAGCAATGACCGACGCGGAGTTTGAGGAACTGTATATCATGCCGGACGGCATGGTGGATGACTGAAAGGAGGATGCCTATGCCCGTATTAGACGGTGATTTTGAAGCCTTCGTCACGAACCTTGGCAAGTACAACGAGGGTATGCTGATCGGTGAGTGGGTGAAGCTGCCCACCACCGAGGAAGAGATGCAGAAGGTCTTTGAGCGCATCGGGATCGGCAAGCAGGACGAGTTCGGTCAGCCCTATGAAGAGTGGTTTATCACCGACTACGAATGCCCGATCTATGGCGTTCAGAAGATGCTTGGCGAGTACGAGAGCCTTGATAAGCTCAACTACCTTGCCGCCTTGATTGACGAGCTTTCCCTGAGCGATCAGGAAAAGCTCGTTGCCATTATGGAGGCTGGCTGCGATGAGGTCAGCGACATCGCCGATCTCATCAACCTGACGTTCAATCTGGACTGCTACGACATCATGCCCGGTAT
>OAVB01001718.1_pt1 | contig 12473 bp, 10 predicted proteins | sample 1516871 | NCBI WGS metagenome assembly OAVB01 (sample SAMEA2580069, study PRJEB22360) | human gut metagenome | biome: human gut; feature: human-associated habitat; material: faeces | place: Denmark | collected 2008/2010 | reverse complement strand
CGAAATACGATTGAGTGACATAAATAGTAAATTTCGTGTTAAATACAGTTGATATCTAATTAGTTGAAAATTCGCTCAAAATGTATGTATACAGGTTGACACCTGATACTCCATGTTTAATACTTAATACTTGATACTTAAAAGAAGTCTCCTCCGACTGTCGGTCAGTATTTCCGTTGAAGTATTTCTCCCCAGATAATGGCTCGGCGTGCTTCTTCTGCCGAATGAATCGTAAAGTCTTCTTTATTGTCGGGTGAATCGTGAGGAGTATTATAGTGAGCACCTTGCCGACTGTTTTGTTCATCCTGTGCGACACTGTTCGCGAGGGATGCAGCCACGGATACTTCTTCTTTTTTCTTTTTCTGTTTCGAAGTTTGCTGTTTGGAAGGTTGTTTGGCGACCGGTTGCTCGCGAAGAATCGGCTGGAACAGTTCTTCCAGGGATTTGGGCCTGCCCCAAGCTTCGGGCATAGGAGCGGTATCGGGGTTTACTTCAACCGGAGATGGCATTGGGGGAACGGGGTGCTTGGCTTTAGCCTTTTTCGCCTTGCTGTTTTTATTCACCTCTTTGAATATTCCCACAAGAATGACGCCTGCTATCAAGAGAAATTTCAAAAAATCTTCCATTGTGCTTCACATCTAAATAGTTATCCGCCAAAGGTAGGCATTTTATCTGGTTTGAACTAACATTTGGGCATGAAAAAAGGGCAGCTTCACAGCTCCCCTTAATTTTTTTAACCTAAACCTTAACTATGAAAAAATCTAATGTTTCTTTCATTGCACAAATGTGAAAAATAAATTTAAATTTGCCAAGCATATCGCCTAAAAATGTTTATTCTCTTAACATAAATTACAAATTTGCTTGCCAAATCATAAGTTTTTGCGTTATTTTGATATCAATTCACTACTTATTGAAAGCGAAGCCGTATCTTTGCATCCGAATTTTTAAACTAAGATTTGAGTATGAACGAATTAACGGGAGCGGACTTTAAATCCGCAACTGAAATGAAGGATGACAACAAAAAGTTGTTTATCGAAACCTATGGCTGCCAGATGAACGTAGCCGACAGTGAGGTGATTGCCTCGGTGATGCAAATGGCGGGTTATTCCGTAGCCGAAACGCTGGAGGAAGCCGATGCCGTGTTTATGAATACCTGTTCCATCCGCGACAATGCGGAGCAGAAGATTCTGAATCGCCTGGAGTTTTTCCACTCGCTGAAGAAAAAGAAAAAGCATCTGATTGTAGGTGTACTGGGCTGTATGGCCGAACGGGTAAAGGATGATCTGATAACGAATCATCATGTAGACCTCGTTGTGGGGCCGGATGCTTACCTGACGTTGCCCGACCTGATTGCGGCCGTAGAAACCGGTGAAAAAGCAATCAATGTGGAACTTTCTACTACCGAGACTTATCGGGATGTGATTCCGTCGCGTATCTGCGGCAATCATATTTCGGGTTTTGTATCCATCATGCGTGGCTGCAATAACTTCTGCACCTATTGTATCGTGCCCTATACTCGTGGACGCGAGCGCAGCCGTGACGTAGAAAGCATCCTGAATGAAGTGGCAGACCTCGTGGCGAAAGGCTATAAGGAAGTCACCCTGTTGGGGCAGAACGTCAACTCTTACCGTTTTGAAAGACCGACAGGCGAAGTGGTTACTTTCCCGATGTTGCTCCGAACAGTGGCCGAGGCTGCTCCGGGAGTGCGTATTCGTTTCACGACTTCCCATCCGAAAGATATGAGCGATGAAACGCTGGAAGTGATTGCGCAAGTTCCGAATGTGTGTAAACATATCCATCTGCCTGTGCAGAGCGGCAGTTCGCGTATTCTGAAACTGATGAACCGTAAGTATACCCGTGAGTGGTATCTGGACCGGGTGGCAGCTATCAAACGTATCATCCCCGATTGCGGACTGACTACCGATATTTTCTCCGGTTTTCATTCTGAAACGGAAGAGGATCATGCCTTGTCACTTTCGCTGATGGAAGAATGTGGATATGATGCCGCTTTCATGTTTAAATACTCCGAACGTCCGGGAACGTATGCATCGAAGCATCTTGAAGATAATGTGCCCGAAGAGGTGAAAGTCCGTCGCCTGAACGAGATTATCGCTTTGCAGAACCGTCTGTCTGCCGAATCCAACCAGCGTTGCATCGGTAAAACGTATGAAGTGCTTGTAGAAGGAGTTTCCAAGCGTTCGCGCGACCAGCTGTTCGGCCGTACGGAGCAGAACCGTGTGGTGGTGTTCGACAGAGGTACGCACCGTGTAGGTGATTTTGTCAACGTGCGTGTCACGGAAGCCAGTTCGGCTACGCTGAAAGGGGAAGAGGTCGTTTCAAATTAGTTTGCAAGAGAATTTTAAGATCAAACAAATATTGCACGAATTAGCAGATTATTTCATTTAATGTGCTTCTTACGGCTTACTATATTTCTCATTGCAGAGGACGTAAAAAACGCAGAGGTATTATTTTTTTTAATCTCTGTGTCTTTTGTGTCCTCTGTGTTTTTTCCGTGTTCTTGGCTCTCTTTTACGATGAGATTCACATCATCATGTGCCTCCTAATGGAGAACTTCACAATCGCCATTGCATTGATGGACGCAAATGGAATGTCCATCGGTTCGTGGTGTGTATTGTAGCTCACTAGTTTGAGATATCCCTCCTTATCGGAACGGTTCACGTATTTCACTGCCAGATACTCGTCTCCGTCAATCATAAACGACACCAGATATATTTCCCCGTAAATGACATTATCGAAGCTGCTGATTTCTTTATATCCGATAATGTCTCCCGATTTCAATATAGGATACATGCTGTCTCCGTTGACGTAGACTGCTCCGTCGCAGACGGAAATATTCGGAATTAATATCTTTCCCAGTGCATACTGCTTTTTGTTGGTGAACAATGTTTTCAGGTTCGCAGCTGCCGTAATATCGTATAATGTCACGCTACGGTCGTCTATTGGTTCGGGTGTTTTCGGATTGTGTATAATCTCGACTTCTCCCTGCACCAGTTCGCTTTCGCAATGTCTCGGCTGATGTTTCGGATTTCCTTTTCCCAATAATAGCCAGTTGTAGTCCACCTTGTCCCCCAATTTGTCGAGCAACAAGCGGAAATCGATGCTGTTTCGTGCGCCCCAATTGGTGACTGTGGCTCTCGAAACTCCCAGATATTCAGCTAGTTCGCTGTCTCTTTTCAGGTTTAACGCCTGTTTGGCACGCTTGATGATACCTAATACATCCAAATTTGTATCCATTCTGTTTTTTTATTTAAAAGACTAATCCCGGATTTATAAATGGCAGCTATAAAATGGCTGACTAAAAAAATATGTTTACTATATGTTTATAATCAATGACTTGTAAAATAGTTGAGATTAAAAATGAAAACCAATGTTTTATTTATGAAAAAATATTCTATCTTTGTCCCATTGATTAATAGAAAACGTTTCAAAAATATAAATTAAAAACGGATATGCCATGCAAAACTTCAAGAAAAACACCGAAACCTCGAAAATTTCTCATCCGCTGCCTGCGGAAAGCTTGCTGATACCTGTTAACAGCTATTTCCTCAAATGTTAATAGCTATTTTTCTAACCATTAATACCTGAAATGCCAGATGTTAATACCTGGCAATAGGATACAAAAGGATAACATATTGTATACGAATACTCCGTATTTGGATGATTACAGACCTGACTGATAAAAACTAGCATTTATAATTTATAATTGGATAACAAAATGAAAAGCTCAAAAGTACAAACACTGTGCGTTTGCGGATGTTGCAAACGCTCTCTTCCGGCAAGTGCCTTTTATATCAATAAGAAAACCGGTCTTCCCGGCAACTACTGTAAGGAATGTCGTAAAACTGTCAGCCGGAACCACCGGAAGAACGAGAAACGCTCCCTGGCATGCGACAGGGAAAGCAGTTATCCGGTAATTACCTCTACGGAAGATCCCACGTTGCGACGGGAACTTATTCTGCATGCCCTTGAAACCGTAGCTGCCAGCATTGAACGGAAAAGGCGGAAAGTCCGTGAATCGGAATTTGAATACGAATCAGGTTCTGAATCTCAATCCGGATCAGTCTTTGAATTGGAATTAGAATCAAAATCAGGATCAAAATTAGAATTGGCGGACTGATTTATAAAAACAATTTATATCATGGGACGAATAAAACAAGGGCTTGACTATTTCCCTTTGAATACCGATTTTATGCACGACCGTGTCGTACGCCGTGTGATGAAGCGTGAAGGCGATTCCGTCTTCACGATCCTGCTCTATACCCTGTCTTATCTATATTCGGGCGAGGGTTATTATATTCATGTCGACGATGACTTCTATGACGAACTCTCCGACCAGCTCTTCAGCACGGACAACGATAGTGTCCGCCGGGTGCTTCATCTGTTTGTGGAGTACGGTTTCTTCGATTCCTCTCTCTACGAACGTTACGGCATCCTGACTTCCGCCGACATTCAGCGGCAGTTCCTTTTTATCACTAAACGCCGCAGCCGTCGTCATATTTCTCCGGACTACTGTCTGCTGCCGGATGAGGAAACCGTACACTCCACCCTTCCGGATGCTGTTGCAGAAACCCCGGATATTGTAACGCAAACCCTCGATACTGTAACAGAATCCCCGGATACTGCAACAAAAAGCACCCTCATAAAAAGAAAAGAAAAAGAAAGGAAAGAAAACATCCTCCCTAACCCTCCTTTGCCCAAAGGAGGGGATGAGGAAGAAGAGGGAGGAGATTTTTCTAACAGAAAACCGGCGAAGAAGAAACGTGAACTGACACAGTCGGATATTGACCGGATGCAAGCTCCTGCTGACGGACACCCGCGCAACCTTTCCGGACTGTTGGATAACCTTCGCCTTTATCATATTCCTCCCTCCGAACAGTATACAATCGTTATGAAAAGTAATTACGGAGAAATCGGTGGTAAGGTTTGGAAGGGTTTCGGCGTCATTCGGGCAAGTGCCGGAAAAATCAAACTGCCCGGTCATTATTTGTTGAGTGTCCTGAATAACTGAATTAATGAGGGTTATGATGCTAATGTATTGCATAATATATTGTAAATTAGCAGTATAGTGGCAAATTTCCATATTAACGAATTTATTAACGCACACTTTTAAAATCTCTTGCACAGACAGAAATAAGGTCTTATATTTGCATTGTCGATAAGCTTAAAGATACAGACAAACTAGAATTATTAACGACTAAAAACTATTACAATTATGCCAGTATTGTACAAACCCTTCCAGTCAACTCTGGAAGACAAAAAAAGCGGTAAAAAACTCTTCTACCCCCGAGTTGTACGTTCGGGAAACGTAGATTCCGCACAACTTTCGAAAGAAATAGCAGCCTACTCTTCCCTCTCTCCGGGTGACGTAAAAAACACACTCGACAACCTGGTGACGGTGATGGGGCAGCACTTGCAATCTTCGGAAAGCGTAAGCGTGGACGGTCTTGGTACCTTCCGTATGGTGATGGTGGCTCGTGGCAAAGGTGTGGAAACCTCTGACGAAGTGTCGGCTGCACAGGCTACGCTTACTGTCCGCTTCCAACCGACAACGACTAAGAATCATGACCGCACTACCGCTACCCGTTCGATGGTGACCGGTGCGAAGTGTGCCCGTTATGATAAACTTGTTTCCGATGCGGGTAGTGCAGGAGGAGGCAACTCCGGTGGAAGCGACAAGCCCGGCGGAGGCGGTAATGAAGGAGGCGGAGAAGCGCCCGATCCGGCTGCATAAATGACGTCACGGCAGTGAGTAGTACACAAAATGTAAACGACAAACTTCGTAGGCTTAACTAGACATTTGACTTTTAACTAAACTAGAAATCATCCACTAACATGAGGATTATCAACTTGATTGTGGTGCATTGCAGCGCCACGAGGGAGGATTGTACGCTCTCTCCGGAAGATTTGGACCGGTTGCACCGGCGTCGCGGATTTAACGGAACAGGCTATCACTACTACATCCGGAAGGATGGAACAGTGCACCTTACCCGGCCCGTGGAACGCATCGGAGCACACGCCAAAGGTTTCAACGCTCACTCGATAGGTATCTGCTATGAAGGTGGTCTGGACTGCCGGGGACGCCCGGCAGATACCCGGACTCCGGCACAACGGGCTACGCTCCGGCAACTCGTTGGGCAACTACAGGAGAAATTCCCCGGCTGCCGGGTATGCGGACACCGGGATCTTTCACCGGATCTCAATGGGAATGGTGAGATAGAACCGGAAGAATGGATTAAACAGTGCCCGTGCTTTGAGGTGGCAAAGGAATTCAATGAGTACGGAGAAACACAGAGTAACACAACACATTAAAGAACAGAAAGGAGGTAAATGATGGCAATGAAGAAATCAGTATGGGATATGATCCTGAAGGTGGTTATCGCAGTGGCTTCGGCTTTGGCTGGCGTATTGGGCGCTAATGCGATGAATTTGTAAGAAATACCTAGTATGTGAAAAAGCGCCTTCGGCAGACTATTTTTAACCGGCTGCCGGAGGCCTTTCAGACATGATAATTAGACTAAACCGATTTATAAAACTATTCATTTTAAAGAACGACCATTTATGAATAAATTATATCTACACAAAAACAAAATGAGACTGGGGCAGTTACCTTTCATAGGGGTAATGTTTGGCCTTCTCTTTTTTTCTGCTTCCGTGCATGGGCAATCTACGAATACCATTTCATTGGATGTACCGCAGGTTGTCCCGGTCTCTCCCACGGTGGCTGCCATGGAAAAATATCAGTCCTATCCGGTAAGCCACTGTACGGGCATTCCGGACATAACGGTACCATTATATGAGATTGTGGCGGGTGAAGTGACAATCCCTGTTACATTGTCTTATCATTCTTCCGGTCTGAAGCCGAAAGAGCGCAGCGGTGTTGCTGGAACGGGATGGACGTTGAACCTGGAACCTTCAGTAAGCCGCCATATCAATGGTGTGGCGGACGATGAATACAGGGAAGGTTGGTTTTACGTGGCAGATGAGCAAGTTCCCTGGCAACCGGACAGACAGATGGAGTTTTATGAGAAGAAAGTGAATAACGGGACTGATATGCGTCCGGATAAATTCATTTACAAACTGCCTCACGGTGGGGGCAGCGGCTATTTTCGCACACGTCACACGCCTATGTGGACGGTTCCCCGCAACAACGACCTGGTGAAGTGGAATTATGACGACACGATGAATATTACGGACGAGAACGGCCTTCAATATTATTTTGGAGGAACCTGTGAGAAAACAGGGGATAACATCACCCGCTGGCTGTGCAGCTCCATCTGTTCCGCACGGCATCCGGAGCAGCAATTGGTGAACTTTTATTATGACTCCGGGCATCTTGTCAATCCGCGCACGTATTATAACCTGGATGAGCAGTTGATATTTAAAGATATAGATCGTCCTAACCGTGAGACGCTCCTGATAGACGGTTCCTCTTATTATCGTGTTTGTCCTCCGGATGATTATCAATCTTCGGAAGGGCTCCAAGAAGCCAGGTTGGAAAGTATCAGCCGGGATGAAGCCGGTGTGGGTTTCTCGGACCCTGTCCATTATACGGACGGCGACATAGAGGCTGCTTATGTGTCGATGGTTGAATTTCTTGATAATAGTCTGTCTGTCAGTTATAAGCGTGTTGGACGAGACGGTACTACTTCGAGTACGGTGCTTGATGAGATGGAGGTAAAGGACGGAAACGGAATGCTGGTGCGTACGATTAGATTTTATATCACTCCATACAATGACAACACTTCACTGACGAAGCTGGATTCGGTGCGTATATCTTCACCCGGGGTGGAAGACCGCGTATGGTCTTTCGATTATGGAGATGTCCGTCGCGTGCCCTCGACCTATACGACCTCCGTAGACCATTGGGGGTTCTGTAACGGTCCGGAAAACAGCGGACAAAGCAAGCTTCCGGGTATACGGGAAGTGGTTTCGCTCGATCTTAATGGTTTTTCGAACATGCATAGTTTTGTGGTGAATTATCCGGGTGCTAACCGCAATCCGAGTCCGGGTTATGCGAAGCTCGGGGTTTTATCCCTGATAACCGATCCTCAGGGTGTACAAACCCGCTTCGGCTATGAAGGAAACTATGGCGCTTTCCGGGATAGTCGCAAGGACGAGTCCCACCGGGATTATCTTCATCCTGTAGGCGGTTTGCGTGTTTCCTCTGTTGAAAGTTATGACCCTCATACAAACCGTCGGATCAGGAAGAGTTATAAATATGGCCTGACCATTCCGAACGTTCCGAATTATGAACCTGTCTGGGGTGGTGGCGCTATTAGGCACATAGTGACTCAGCGTGATTATCAGTCGGATGGGATTGCCATCTATAGAGATCCTGCAACCAATGCGGAATGGAAAGAGGAACTGACGATTTATGGTTCCATGCCTGTCTCCAATATTACGTTGCATGACGGTAGTGCTGTCATGTACAATGTGGTGTCAGAGCAGACCCGGGGGGATGACGGTACCCAAACCACTACCATGTACTATTATGATGTGAAACGTCATACTTTTGAAGACCTGTTGGTATGGGACGATAGTGATCCTTCCGGTTCCGTGAAACAATTTGTGGACGAATCTATTACCGAAGAGACAGAAGCTTTGGTGCGTCGTAAACCCTACTATTCACATGAACCTTCCGGAGATTTCATCTATGGTAAAAGCAATCAGTTGTATGGTGCTTTACTTCGCACGGAATATTACCGTGGCAGTGAACTGGTTTCAGTCGTGGAGAATAGTTACTCAGCAAAGAAGATTGAAAACCAGCAAATACAGATATTGGTACCCGAACGGCATATTGTCACAGGTTGGAAAGAGTTTGAGGAGAGTGGTTACTCCGGTAAATATTCTGTCTTTACCACTCACCGCGAAAATTTGGATATAGACACGTACCGGCAGTTGGATAAGGAAGTTACCAAGCGATATTATACCTCCGAAGGTAAGCGGCATGTTTTTTCCACCGAGAAACGGTATGCGTATGATTACGACTTTCTTGATCCCGGTTTTTCCTTAAAGCCCCGGCGGGTGGAAACCATGCGTAGCGACAGTACAGCGGTGGTGGATACCTATGACTATCTGCTCAATTATCCCGCTATTCTTTCCTACCATAAGCGTACGGAGGGAGAAAACAACCGGGAAAGCCGTATTCTTTTTAATACGGGTACTTGCCTTCCGCAGAAAGTGCAGTCGCGTACGGACAAGCAGGCGGACTTTCGGGACGAAGTGGTTTACCGCCGCTATGACGCATCCGGCAACGCTGTCGAGATAGCTGGAAAGGATGGAACTCCCGTCAGTTTCCTCTGGAGTTATAACAACTGTTTTCCATTGCGAGAATAGAGAATGCGACAATCGATGAGGTATGCGCAGCTCTGGAGATTGAGTCGGCCGATGAATGGACATACGATAGTGTCCCGGATTCCGATGTACGGGTCAGGATCGGCTCTTTAAGAGAACTGCTTCCCGATGCACGCGTTACTACCTACGAATACGTTTCTCTGCACGGTGTGACGGCAATTACCGATCCTAACGGTGTCACCACCCGCTTCGATTATGATAATTACAGCCGACTGACCGGCAGCTATTATCTGGATGAAAACGCCCGTAAAGTAATGCTGCAGAAGTATGTTTATCATTTCGGAAAATAAAAGGAATACAGGAAAACTGGATAATTTAAAAACTGACAAAACTAGAAATTATGATACGAAAATTATTCTTATTGATGTTATTTGCGACTTGTTCGTACAGCCTGTTCGGGCAGTCTTCATTCTATCATCGCATGGAAACGGCGATAGATATCGGAACTTATGACAGTGAGTTCTTTTATGAGGGAACATTTGACACGCGTAAGTTCTCAAACGACTATGTGCTACCTTCACATGAAGAGCCCGATTATTCGTTTGGTAACGACATATTCCTCAAGTTGACACTAACACGTTCTATGGATATAGTGATTGGAGCAAGAGGGGATTCCGAGGTAAGCATTTATGCCCATGTGCTGGATGTTTCTGGAAATGAAGTGGACCGTCTTGATTTGGGTAATGCCGATTTATATATATCCTTGCTTCCTGGAACATATTATATCGTTGCGGAATCAATTGAATATGGTTCAGGCAAAGTAGTGGATGAGGGGCTTCTCTCTTTGTTTGTTAATATAGAGGAGCGTGAGATAGGCGAGGATTTCTATTACCCGATGGATCTTGGCACCTTTGGCAGTGAGTTCACCGTTTCGCATACGGATAACATTACAGATTACATATCTGATTATGAGCCGGGTGCCGACAATCATGACGACTATCATGACATGGTGTATTGCTTCACTCTACAGTCTCCTGTCCGTCTGACACTGGAGAACAGTTCGAAGTCCTGTCATACCTTGTTGAAACGTTGGGAGGACGACGTGGTGGAACCGATATACGCTGCCTCGGAAAATCTGATGTATTATGATTTGGAACCGGGCATTTATTATATCCATACCTGGGCACTTGGCTGGGGATATACTTGGCAGACCGTTTCCCTCACGGGTAGTCCTATTCCGGCGGGGAGCAGTTTTTCTTCTCCTATTGATATTGTAGGTGAATATTATGGCACAGCTTTTTACTACGACCATACGTTTGATACTTCTGTCTTTGTAGGCAGCAAAATGTCGTTCAAAGCGGGAAGCGAAGTTTATTATCGTGTTACTTTTACGCAACCGATAAGTTTGGATGTCTGTAACTGTGATTCGGAGGTGAACGACACCTACTTGATGGTGTACTCTTTGAATCAGGAATTGCTGTATGTCAATGATGTTGCCTGGGGCCGTGGAGCATGTGACAACGGAGAACATGCTTACCTTCAGATTCCTTATCTTTCTCCGGGCACGTACTACATTGTCGTGGATGGTTCTACAAATGGAAAAATAAATTTGTTTATAAATGGAGTGCTGTCTGGCCCTGTAGGAGACGATCCTGATACAGCTATTGATGCAGGCACATACGGCCTTCTGTTTACAGATACACGGGACACGTCTCTTTATGGCGACCGCACCAGCGGTTTTATATCCGGCTGTACTCCTTTTAATGATGTGTTTTACAAATTCACATTGACCTCTCCGATGGATTTGCGGGTCAGCCATTGCGGTTCTGTATTGTCTGAAACGCATCTTGGTCTGCTTGATTCCACTCGTTCCATGCTTTATTCAAGCGCCGACTCTTGCGAAATAAAAGTGGACAGCCTTCCTGCCGGCACATATTATATTGTTTCCGAGGGAAATAGTGCGAATGGCTTTATTACTACTAATCTTGAGACACTTGTGTCTCAAGATTCGCTGTCTCCTACATCTACCCAACCGTATGTACTTTCGTACGTTCCGACAGTTGCTACGGATGATGTCCTTTCTTTAGCGGATGATGAAGTCCGCCATGAAATTCAGTATTACGATCATTTCGGTAACCCTACGGTCAAGGTTCAGCACGGCTTTTCCCCATTGGGGCATGACCTGATCACATTGCAGGACTACGATGCCTTGAACCGGGCCAGCAAACTCTGGCTTCCTGTGGCGTATGGTAGCAGTGACGGATCTTATGTGAATCCCGGCAAATTGTCGCAAACCGCCCGTTCCTTTTCTCTTTACGGCATGGATTCACATCCCTACAGTCTTACTGTGTATGACGGCTCCGCACTGAACGAGGTGGTGGAGGAATATGGTCCCGGCAAGAGCTGGCATACTACGGGCCGTTCGGTGAAGAATGACCGCATGACGAACGTTTTAGCATCCGTCCGTCTTTATGGCGTGGATGAAAATTTCTTGCTTACAATGTCCGGCCTTTATTCTTCGTGCACGCTGGATGCTGTCCGTACTACCGATGAGGACGGAAATGTAACTTACGGGTTCAAGGACAAAACCGGTCGAACGCTTCTGACCCGGCAGATGAACGGTGGCGAAGCTCATGATACCTATACGGTATATGACAATTACGGTAATGTCCGCTTCGTACTTCCTCCGCTGGCTGCGGATAGTTTGACGGCAATACAGTCATACGCTGAAAGCCATCCTGTTTTGCAGAAGTATGCTTACATCTACCGTTACGACAAGTATAATCGTTGTATCTATAAGAAGCTCCCCGGCTGTGACCCTGTTTACACGATTTATGACGCTGCCGACCGCCCTGTTTTTACTCAAGATGGTGAACAGCGTGAGCGAAACGAGTGGTCTTTCAGCATTCCCGACAGGTTTGGTCGTGTTGTATTGAGCGGCATTTGCAAGAATCAACCGGCTTATGGTGGGGAGTCCACCCCTCTCGACACTGTTATTGTAAAAGCCGTTTGGGCGAATGAGGAGAATCCGTTGAAAGGTTACCGTTTGGAAGGTATAACCTTAAGTTCCCCGACTGTCTTATCAGTCAGCTATTATGATACTTACGACTTCCTTGGTAAAAACGGTATTCCCGATGACGCAACGACAGCTTACTGCG
>OAVB01001713.1_pt1 | contig 12542 bp, 5 predicted proteins | sample 1516871 | NCBI WGS metagenome assembly OAVB01 (sample SAMEA2580069, study PRJEB22360) | human gut metagenome | biome: human gut; feature: human-associated habitat; material: faeces | place: Denmark | collected 2008/2010 | reverse complement strand
CCTGCCTCATTCACCACCTCGGGTAATGGTGTCCAAGTATCGGCAGCCGGTGAATATACATATCCATCAACCGAGAGAGAAGCGGCACGTCCTTCCACCGGCGCTGCAAAGCCACTCCACAGGTAGAAACATAATTGCCCATCAGCATCCAGTTGTGCGGCACTTACCGGTTGTACCCGAGGAGCGCCCGGAAAGGCGGGCAGTTCCCGCCACCCTTGAGGCAGTTGCTCCAAATCGAGACAATAAAATGCATTGGATGCCTTGCCGTTCTTGTTTCCCCCGGCAACATAGAGTTTATTTCCCAATAACGCGCCTGTCATATTATCCAGCGTGCAAGGCAATGAAGGTAATGTTTCCACAATAGCTTTCTTATCTGCCACACGTATACGATAAGTTACAGACAAAGCTCCCCGCTCATTCATCCCCCCTACACAGATGACTCCATCGGTAGTAGACACAGATACACCATAGGCCATTGCCTGCGGCAGCTGCCCCACTCTCTGCCAAACCAATATGGAGTCCTTCGGTATTAGCGCCGTATAAATATCGCGATAATATTTCTTAGCACCACCGGCATAGGCCGGTATTTCAGGAAAATTACAACCGCCGGCAATCAATAATTGCCCTGCCGCTATTCCTGCAAAGCAAGCCGAAACACCTTTGGCAAAATCCTTATCTTCCTGTGGAAAACCCTGCATCCGGCTGATTTTATCAATAGTGACATATGCGACAGGTGCGGCAGCACGGAAAGTCGAAGCCGGCAATCCCGCCTTATTCACCAGATTGGCACGGGTAAACGGTTGCCATCCATAGCGAATAAAACGGGGATTCTTAATATTGGTATTATACACTTTCAGACAGTCATCCTCAACTACGGCAGTAGCAAGTTCATAAACCCCGTCTTCCTCCGCCACTTCAAACGAACACAAAAGAGCCTCATCAACACTACCCAAACCATCGCCATAGTCGAACGAAACATATACAGCTCCATTTTTGAATTCCGCACAGCGAAACAACGGACCGGAAGGGAGTACATTTTCATGTCCATAAGTGCGGTTCAAAGCCCAATACGCCAATCTCTCGCCAATCGGTTTCTTATTGGCAGGGTGTACATCCAATGAATCTCCCTGATCACTGGATACAACCATTCCCGTATTGGAAACACATTTCATCAATCTTCGCTGACTATCGCGGAACCATGTCCACGACGGGCGGTCGATGCTTGACAGTTGCACATAATAAAAAGGCAGATCCGGTTCATCCCAGTTGGAACGCCAACTGTCAACCAATAGTTTAAAAAGTTTTTCATGCGCTTCCTTATTATGGGCATTCGATTCTCCCTGATACCAGACAATCCCTTTCAACGGATATTTATCCAAGGGACGAATACCGGATTCAAACAGATAACAAGGTTCGTAAGGATGACGTTGCCGCTTATCGGTAGCATATTTTATGTTCAAAGCAGCCCTTTCACGCACCCAGTCTTGAATAAGGTCATTCTTTGTCCAATCATGTAAGATAGCCGGAAACTCAAATTCCAATGTACGGCGGTCTATCCATGCTTCCGTAGGTGAACCGCCGACAGCATTGCATATCAAGCCCACCGGGACATTCAGACTATCACGAAGCATTTTACCGAAATGATAAGCAACAGCAGAAAAAGAAGCCGCCGTGCCAGAAGTACAAGATGTCCAGACAGTCGGTTTATAATATTGCAAATGATTCAGGGAGTCTAACACCGACGCATCCCACGCCACCGCATCCGTACGCCAGCGCGCTTTCATATCAAACAGACGAAGTTTGTCATCATTTGCTTCCGAAACATCAGTTTGCGCGGTAGCTGCCTGTTTCAACATAAACTCCATGTTGGATTGTCCGGAACATAACCAGACCTCACCAATCAATACATTTTTATAAGACAGGGTCTGTTTTCCAGTAGATATGGATAATGTATAAGGTCCGCCTGCCTGCAAAGGCATGAGTTGCACAGACCAGCAGCCGTTATCGTCTGCCCGGACAGTAATCTTCTGATGAGCGACACTTACTGAAACCGGTTCACCCGCATTCGCTTTCCCGTGTATTTTCAATGGAGTATCACGCTGCAACACCATATTGTCGGTATACAGGTCTGATACTTGCAAACAGACGGGATAAGACTCTTTCTCCCGATTTGCTATCTCTGCACCATAAGTAATACCATTTCCTATACCAGCCGCTTTCACTTTCTTTTGAGCCCAAAGACAAGTACAGCAGAACAAGCTAAAGAATAAAAACAATACTTTCCTCATTTCTGTATGATATAAAGGTATAATTAACGATTTCAATTATTCTTTCAAGTGTTTTTTCAGCCAGGGAATGACTAACTCCGATTTAAAATAATGGTCAGGCGCATCTACATTCACCCTATTAAAATACTCATCCCTACTTAATCCTTCGGGCAGTTTATCAATCTTTTTGCGCTTTTGTGGGTCGGCAAATTTAGGATAATGGTACATCTCCACATTAGATGGATAACCGGATATTTCGTAAGCCTTACGAATTATATTGAAGTCGCGGTCTAATCCGCCTTCCGTCAGGATGACAGGACGCGGAGCCAACGAGGCTACAATATCCGGAAAGTTAAACTTGCGCCAGAAATTAGGAATCAAGTGCCGGATTGAGTTGGGAAAGATACGGGTTCCATTCTTATCGGGAGCGGTCATCACCAAAGCTCTTTCCTGGGTTTGACACAGAAAATCATTGTAGACAAAAGCGTATATAGAGGGATCCAGTACCCCCAAAACCATTAATGGTTCCGTACCCAAAGAAAATCCACTGACCACAATACGGTCTTTACGGATATAAGGCCGCGACTTCATCCACTCAAGTACCTGCATATCCAGATAAGCCGTATATCCCAAGTAACTCCATCCCATTTCCAGCAAGAAACGGGAAAACAAGTCATAGTTATAGTTTCTGCCTCGGACATACCGTTCCAGATCAGCCGCTTCACCTGCCGCCGGATTATCTACGGCCACCGCAATATATCCGGCTTTGGCAAAGTTTAGCGCCATAGTCACTTTTGGATTGCGGTAATCATCATCGAATTTAGCGGTTATCCCCGGTTCGCCGGCCAATCCTTCCTTAGAACCGCCCGAACCCGGAATACATAAAATGGCAGGTGACGGTTTCACCAAACTATCCGGTATTAGTACCAGAAATGTGGATACACATCCGGATAAAGGATAATATTCCCATTTTTCAAGTTGGTAACCGTCACGTTGTACAGTATGAATACACTTGGGAACCGAAGAGTTATCCTGTCGTTTCGGAAAGTTCATAATCTCTTGCATAGACTTACGGACTTTCTTCTGCCATTTGGAAAATTCCCTTTTACTCATGTCCGGACGAAAAGCACACTCCGGCTCTATATCGGATAACATGGTATGCACCACGCCATAAGAGCTGAGGAATCTTCCGTCGTCACGACCGGAGCGAATCACTTTGTGTTCATCCGGTGACCATCCCGTCACTTGGGCTGCAACCAATATGTACCAGCATAGAAGCAGACCAATCATTATATTTCTTTTTTTCATCTCTTCATGATTCAAAGCCTTGCAGCTATCTCTATCTTATTTCACAATATCCTTCAACTTCACTGCCTGAAAGGTCATCTGAGCAACACTGCTCTCATACAAAATACCGACGGTTTCTTTGTCAATCATTGTCAGGCATGAGTATCCCCAGTTATTGTCTTCATCCAGCAGTAACTGGTGTTGCGGCAGCCAGGTGACACCACCATCCAAACTGACTTTAATGGTAGTGCTATGACGTCCTTTCGTTGTATTAGGATTGGAAAATATCAGTATGTCTTTATCCAAGATGTTATCTTTAGCTTTCACGCTGATGAGACTTGCCATGCAAACAGGTTCCTGAAGCGCACTACGTGAAGACACGTGCTCCGTCCAAGTCAGCCCCAAATCTTTTGTTGTTGCAACGGCACGGCTTCCTTTACGGTTGTCACGCATGTTCAACATCAGTACTCCCGGTTCAACTTCGGCTACTTGCGCTTCCGTTGTATTGGTACGGGCATAATTATGCATTTTCCAGGTTTTTCCACCGTCTTTACTATACATAATTCCTGCATTGGGAATGCGGGTAGAATCTATGAACTGAGTAGGAAAGACCAATGTACCATCATCCATCGTAATACCTCTTCCGGGACCTTGCAACAAGAAATACCAGGAAGGATCTTTCACTTGGCCGGTTATATTGATTGGAGCAGACCACGTTTTACCATCGTCCGTACTTTTAGTCACCACCAATTGGGCGGTGCGGTTTAAGTCCATTCCCGGATGCGAGCTCCACCATGCACGCTGATTCCCCATCCCATGAGTCCATGCAGCTACAATCCATACGGTATTAGTCTTGTTATCCACCAAAATAGAAGGGTCACCCACCCCATTCTGTGCGGCAGGTAAACCGTCGTATTCACCAAAAGAGAGGGGTAAACGCATCTTCTCCCATGTTTGTCCGCCATCCGTACTGCGACTTAAACCTACATCCACATGTTCTTGCAAGTCTGCGCTATTATTATACCGGACATCATATACCCCCAGCAAAGTCCCTTTATTGGTAGTTACCAATCCCGGAATACGATAAGCGGTCGATTCATCATCACCGGCATGACGTACTCCAATACCGACACGATGCTCAACGCCTTTTGGTGATACTACTTGCAGAGGAGCTTTGTTATTATCCAAATTTACGGATACTACTTCCGCCGAAATCTTAGTAGCCAAAGAAGCTGAAGGTTTCACTTGCAAACTAATCCAAAAGTAATTTACACCGGGAAACAGTCTTTGATTTCCCACCAGTTTTATTTCTTTCTTACAGGTTCAGTCACTTTCGATTTTAAAATGGAATAGGATGGATTCGCTGCCAATGTCTTTCCCGGTGAAGTGAAAGACAGATAAGATACAGGAGCAAAACGTTTTTTACCGTAATCTTGCAAAGCTTCCGTTCCACTATAATAGAGTTTTACAGACTGAATATTCTGCATCGAAGTGTTTTCCGTAAATTGTAGAACTACGTCGTTGAATGTCTGTGCCGTATCAGTTTCCAAACGTATATAGAAAAGTATGTTATCCTGCCGTTCCAAAAGAACCGGAATTTGCGCTTCCTTTACGAATACGGTATCGGCAGCTCGCAGATTACCAAACGATATAATACTATAAAGCAGAAATAAGAATCGGAGTTTTTTCATGGTAAATATGTTCTTTTATTATTCGGTATAATACCGATACGCTTATGCTATAAAAATAAATACGATATTAATCCTTCTCTGTTTCTTAAGCTGAAACAGTCAGTTCCAACGGGGGAACCATTAGTTTCCCGACATGGAACAGTTTGTTTCCTCAGGAGAAACAGTTTGTTCCACACCGGGAAACAAACTGTTTCGCTAAATGAAACTTTCTGTTTCATGCCAGGGAAACTCTTTTTTCTTCATAGGATAAAAGAAAAACTGCCTCAATACTCTTTTGCCATGTCTTGTCCAAAAGCTATCGGCAAAGCTAATGAAAAGTTTTATTATAGCAATTTCCGAGTGTTGAGGCAGCCTCATCGTTCTAAAGAGCTAATAGCTATTTAGTATCTTTCATGCAACGAACACAATAACCATAAGCGCGAGGATTTCCAGCGGGAGTACTACATCCGCCATTATCAAAAAAGAATCGAGCTCCACGATTAGCTGCATTAGCTGCATTACTCCAATTATTAATACCCACATTAGCCAATCCTTTGGATAACCGTTGCAAGGCTGGTCCCGTTGCAAAAGAAGCCGTATAAGCTATAAAGCCAGTAGCCGGATAAACATAAGTACTACTGAAAGTCGCTCCAGTTGTATTTTGGAGAGTTTTAATACCACCGTCAATCGTAGTAGTAAATCCTGCTGTCTTATGCTTGCCACCACCAGGTTCCGAGGTAAAGGTACTCCATACATAAGGATGTGGTACACGATAACCAGGAGGACATGGATCATAAATAGATTTTTCTCCGGCACCTTTTCCTTCAGCTCCATCAACCGCATACATCACAGAACTACCCCACAAATCACAAGCATCTTCTGCGAACCAGTTCTCTGAAATACCAGAAGCACCTCCATAAATAGTCATAGGATATTTAGCTATATCATCTCTTGTAATCGGAGTAGTGGTAGTAGCCCAATCCGTTGGTTCTATTGTATTATTATCTTTATCATAAACGACAGCAATAGAAGTGGCATTCTCCGAACTTGGACCAATAAGAGGATCTTTACGCCCCCATTGATAAAATAATCCATGAGCATCTTTACTATCTGTATCAGAATTCCACAATTCAGCACTTGTAGCACCCAAATTACGATCCATCATAACAGGTGACTGATAGGTTGCAAAATTAGCATAATTTTGATGTACTGTATAAGTTTGTACCTTTGCATCCAAGTCTGCATCTGTCACCCAAATATGCCAACTCCAAATAACAGCACCTGTATCATCATATGCAGCAATGACTGCATTACCCGATACTAATGGAGTTTCATCAGAACCATTCAGTGTGAAATACACATAATTGTTTTTTAATTTCACACCTGAAACTAAACTCCTGGCACTCTGCCATAAGATTGCCACAGATGACGGGGCTAATATAGAAGGAGTTATGCCAGGAAAAGTTGTGGTATTTGTTCCTGCCGGAGTTACTGCTCCATTACCCATAACCGTAGCATTGAAACGATATTCTTGTCCGGCCTTTCCCGCTATGTAGCAGTTCGCGGTTTCATTTGCACTCAAATCAACAGAATTATCACCCAGCACAGTTTCTGTAAGCGCATCCATATCTACTTCCAGAGTATTAAATTCGCCTGCAAGAATCTTCACAGAAGAAAGATTACCTTCCAAGCTTAAATCGTTATCTTCTCCTGCCTTTTCTATCACTACCGTTACTTTGCATTGCTTTGCCGACAAGTCCAAAGGATTTATAGACATATATCCGTGAAAGGCTTCATTCTGTACTAATTCCGGAGCATTATCCACTTTTACCTGTACTTTGGAAGAACCTTCGGCAATAGCAAACTGCCCTGTAGTCAAATCGAATTTATACTCACCCGCCAAAGGAACCCCGTCTTCCGTAGAGAATTCAATGGACTTTATCTTCCAGCCTGCATACTTCGCAGCTGTTTTACAACTGACATCCATATACCCTAACGCATGCTTGAAAGTCATGGGTACGGCGGTTTCTACTTCGGCAGAAGTAGCCGTGGCGTAAGTCAAAGCACTACTCATCAAATGAGTATTAGCCGTACCCGACTGCAACTGCGAATTACTTAATGTTCCGGCAATAGCTTTTGCGGAAGTATTATTCTTGTTATACGGTGCGTATACATAGAAAGTATGATCACCCGCCTCTTTATTCCATATTACCTGTGTGTAGAACAGACCTTCAGTCTGCCCTACGAAAGGAGCTGCAAGACCTACAGCCAGATTAACGGTTTCTGTCTGTTCGCAGAAGAAACCGATTTTACTGTCTGCCGCCCAAATTACCTTATTATTTTCATCCAGTTGTGACTGACAATTGAAGAAAATCTGATTCCCTCCTGCCGGCCGTGTAAAGTCATTTGTATAGTCGTCGTCACTGCATGCGGTAGTAAGAAGCCCTGCGCAGAGTCCTAAGACCAGAAATGTATATTGCTTTTTCATCTTCTTATGATTTAATTTTTCTAATGAATTATAATAAACTCACTTTCACCCGACCCACAGTTTAATAACCGGGTGTTTGTTCTACCTGAGGATCTTTAGACATTACGGTCGCATCAATAGGCCACAACAAATGTTTCTCTACCAAGTCGCCCGTAACGTTGATTTGAAGAGCCTTAGCCAAATCACCGTCTTTCATACGGCGAATGTCATACCAATGTTTACCCTCACCGACAAATTCTTTCGTGCGTTCTTCCAAAATGGCATCTTCAGCCGTTTCACCTGTCTGCGGATATTTATGAGTAACATAAGCATCACCATAAGCACGCTGGCGAATACTATTGATGTAAGTAGCAGGATCACCGCCTTGCATAGCCACTATTTCAGCTAACAGCAATTGTAAATCCGCATAGCGATAAATAGGCCAGTCATTAGTAAAACGACGGGTATTATTATCCATTTCACCCATAAACTTCGTCAAAAGAATAGCCGCATCGCCACCCTCTATTTTATACACATCAAAAAATGTAGTGCTACGGCGAATATCATCTTCACCGAACTCATCAAAGAGAGCTTTGGTATATTGAAAATTAGAAGCGGTACCATTCAGATTCAAAGGATTCACATTATCTCCAGTGTACGCTTTACCGTCAGCATCTTGAAAACCTACCAGATTGGTATTTGTAGGGTATAAAAATTTACTGAAGAAATTTTCTTTTTCGTTCAAAAGATAACGGATTACAAATATCATTTCCTTATTATCCTTTTTGGCAACATCAAATACATCCGCAAAGCTTGTTGTAGAGGCAAAGCCATACTTCTCCGAATCTATAACGTCTTGTAATGCTTGCTTGGCGGCAGTCAAATCGGCAGACACATCCTTAGAGTAAACATTAGCACCGCCAATCGGTCTCACCTTACATCCCCACAGCAGAATCTCGGCTTTAAGCATTTTTGTTGCCGCTTTACTCCAATAAGAGCTTTTGTCCGTGGAATTAATTGTATATTCGTCTTTCTCAAAATAATCGTCCGATGCTTTTATATCCTTCACCAAGAAAGTGTAAATTTCCTCTTCTGTGGCACGAGGCTGATTCAAATCGGCGGGAGTAAAGCTACCATCCATCACACGTGCCGTCTCTATCAACGGTACCCCACCATAAGTACGGAACAGATGGAAGTAATAAAAACTTCTCAACCCATGCAGTATACCCATATAGTAATTCTTTTCGGTCTCGTTCAAAGCACCGGTACCGGGAACCGACTGAATAGCATGGTTAATCTGCATAATATCCATATAGAAATTACCCCAGTTGGTAATAACGGAATTGGTTACCGTCAGGTTATTATTCACTGCCGCAACATCGCTGATAGATTGGTTGAAAAGAGAGGAACTCGCTCCCACAAATGTTCCCCCTCTGAGTTCGCCCATCTTGAAAAATACCTCCTGGCGTTCGCGAAGACGATAGTGTAAACCTCGAACATAACGTTCCACCTGGTCTTTTGTACTCCAATAATTACTGATACCATAGGAGTCTACCGGGCTTAATTCCAGGTAATCGCATGACTGTATGGCTCCTATCAACAATATCAAGAATATGTATTTTATTTTTTTCATAATACTATCTTTCTTTATGATTTAAATATTAGTAAAGTTAGAACACAACCTTTATTCCCATCAAGACAGTCTTCGGCAAGGCATATCCGCCCTTACCGTCATCCTTGGTATTATTTGCGGAATCATACTCGGGAGTATAGAGATTGTTGCTCGTCACATAGAACAGATTCTGCCCGGTGAGCGTTACCGTTACCTTCTCCATCATTGCTTTCTTTGTCCACTGGGAAGGCAAATCATAACTCAAGGAGATTTCACGAGCACACAGGTAAGCAGCATTTTCCCAGAATAAAGAAGTACTACGAGTATAGTTTTTCTTAAAATTAGTATCATTAGTCATTAATACCGGCAATCCTGCAGTAGGATTATCCTCTGTCCATGTTTCTTTAGCGAGCTCCGGCACATTAAAGGAACCGGACGTAATTCCCATGAAATATTGATAACCGCTATTCCACTTCTTATATCCCAGCGCATAGTCGAAACGGGCAAAAAGTGTCAGTCCTTTCCAGGAAGCAGAAGTATTAAAACCACCCATCCACTTAGGTATGGAGTTACCAAGCTTTACCTGGTCGTGCGTATCGATGATACCGTCACCATTTACATCGTACCATACAGCATCACCGGGAGCAAGTTGCTGGGCATTTCTCTGCTGTTCAACAGTTAACTGGGCATAGGCCGCCGGACCGTATACAGGCTGAGAAGGAACCTTGTCTACGTAATAAGCATAGTTTGCAAGGTCTGCCTCATCACGAACAACATGTGTCATCTTAAAACCATAAATATCGCCATAAGATTGTCCTTCCTGTGTACCGCCTCTCCACACTGTTTCATTGCTTCCTTTACCTTTGTAGACCTCTGTACCGCCTTGACGGTTGTTTTCATTACCGTTATCAGGCAATTTCAGCACTTTAGACTTAACAAACGTAATATTGGCACCTACATTCCACTTAAAATCTTTACGATCGAAAATACGATAATTCACTTCCAATTCCATACCCTGGCTGCGTACCGCACCGTTGTTGGTTTTCATAGAGCCCACACCGGATGAAGCAGACAAGGGTACATCAGCTATCAAATCGGTAGTTTTCTTATTGAAGTAACCTGCACTGAGATCTACCTTATTGAACAAACCTAACTCAATTGCCGCATCAAAAGAAGTTGTCTTTTCCCAACGTAATCCGGGGTAAGCGATGTCATTTATCAATAAACCATAAACACCATTATAATTACCGGCATTGGCGTAACTTCCCTGCAACTCATACAACCCGATACCATTTACATTACCATTCTGTCCATATCCCATACGTAACTTCATATTAGAGAATATATCCAGATATTTTTCCATAAATTCTTCACGATACACATTCCATGCAGCGCTTACACCCGGGAAGAATCCCCAACGGTTGTCCACCAACTTGGAATAACCGTCATAACGTCCGGAGAAAGAGAACAAATATTTGCTCTTATAGTCATAGGATGCATTGATGAAACCGGACATAATACGTTCTTGTGTGTGAGTAGTAGACATATTACGAGTGGATTTTCCATTAGCATCCAAAGGCTCTGTAAACTGCAGTCCGATAAAATCATCGGAAGTCGCTCCCTGACCGGACGCTTTAAGACCGAAATTATATTTATCTATCATTTCAAAACCACCTACGGCACTGATGTTATGATTGCCAAAAGAAGCATTATAGTTCAATATGGCATTATAGGTCTGATCCAAACGACGTGCATAATCGGCAGAAGCCTTTCGGTTGGAATCTACCTTACCCGGACCATTCGGAAGTTCCTTGTTGAAAGATTCTTTTTCAACCATGTGAAGATACCACATACCACTCATTTTCAAGCTCAGCCCTTTCATAAGGTCTATTTGGAATGAAGTTCCCAAGGTAGTCTTATAAGCCGTATTTCTACGATAGTAATAGTTCTTCATCTCATTCCAGTTGGCATTCTGAGTATTATTGATTAATTTAATAACCGTTCCATCCATGTTGGCACCTTTAAAAGTAGGTGGAACAGCAGGTACCACACTCCAGAAATTGGCATCGCTCATATAGTTGGGATTCGTTTCGGAACGAGAAAAGTTTACGAAGCCGGAAGCTTTCAACCAATTCTTAATTTTGTATTCACCATTCAAATTGAAAGATAAACGTTCATAACCGGATTCTAATGGGAAACCTGTTTCATCATAATATCCAATACTTGAATAATACTTTCCTTTTTCATTACCACCCGAGAAAGAAATATTGTAATCTTGCGTCCAAGCGTCCTGCATATTCAAATCACGCATATTGGTTTCCTTAAACAACAAATAGTTATCGGTAACAGGGTCTTTCATAGACTGCCAACCGTAATCCAACAAATATTTATTCTTATCGGTCAGAATTGTAGTACTGTAAATACCACTGGCTGTCTGATTGCCATCGGCCGTAATATCATTTCCCGTACCCCAACCGTTAACAAGATTCAGATCATCTCCACTACGATTTGCAGCCATACGTTCCCAATACAGATAATCACGGGCATTCAGGAAATTATAATTATCGCGGGCAAAACCTTTACCTACGTTTACATTCAAAGTGATAGTAGTTTTACCGACATGACCGCTCTTGGTGGTCACCAATACTACACCATTGTTGGCACGGGCACCATAAAGCGCCGTTGCAGCGGCATCTTTCAAAATTTCGATAGACGCAATATCATTACTATTAATATCGTTCATATCATCCTTTTGTACACCATCAATAATATATAGCGGACTACCTTTACCGTCCAAAGAAGCACCGGCACGAACTTGAATAGAAGGTCCCGTTCCCGGCTGACCGGAAGTCTGCGTAACACGTACACCTGTAACAGTACCGGCCAAAGCCGTCAACGGATTGGCACGTACCCCCCTCTCCAACACTTCAGAAGAAACTTTAGAAATAGCAGCCGTCAACTTATCTTTAGTTACGGTTTTTCCGTAACCCGTAACGATAACTTCTTGCAATCCTACAGCATCTTCTTTCATTACAACAATAATACTTTTACGCCCACTGACAGAAATCTCCTGTTTAGTATAGCCTATGTAAGAAAAAGCCAATACCGATTTGTTTTTTGTCAGAGTTAACGTATATTGTCCATCCAGATTAGTAATGGCACCATTGGATGTGCCAATTTCCAATACAGAAACGCCAATCAGCGGTTCTCCTTCAGTGTCCTTTACAACACCTGTCACT
>OAVB01001699.1_pt1 | contig 12627 bp, 10 predicted proteins | sample 1516871 | NCBI WGS metagenome assembly OAVB01 (sample SAMEA2580069, study PRJEB22360) | human gut metagenome | biome: human gut; feature: human-associated habitat; material: faeces | place: Denmark | collected 2008/2010 | reverse complement strand
CAAATTTTTCACCACTTGCATCCAATTTTCCATACAAAGCAAGATGCATATTATTCCCTTTCACTGTAATATATTTACTAGCATACCCAACTTGTGTTGTTTCCATGGCATGTACCTGAATACCGAGTCCAAATAATAAAGTTAAAAATATACTTACAACTCTTGTTAATTTTTTAGTCAACCCCATATTTTCCTTTCTACCATTACAGCAATTTACTCATGAAGCCATATAAAATTTGAATTTGCCTTATTAACTTCTTGATAAATCAAATCGCTCATTTCTGATTCGTTCAAATTTTCATTTTTCTGCCCAATCTGTCGTCCAATTTCATTATTATGTAAATCCATTTCTTTATGTGCCATTTTGGTAAAACCATCTGTTTCATTTCCAGAGATATCTTTTTCCTCATGTGCAGTTGCAAAGAGCTCAGCCTTCTCAATTCCTATCAAAATAGTCATCTCCGCATTCCATATCCCATGTCTAAATGCATCGCTTTTATCGCCCAGACCGTTTCTCCCAAATTTAATCTCTGTCTGGTTTGTTGCAATATTCTTCGCTGTATTTACTTTTAAAGCATCAAATGGATATCTAATAACTAATTTTTTCTCCGAATCAGTTAAGGCGTTCCAAATGTCTGATATACCTCTCACTTCAACTGATCTACTTCTTGTCATTTCATTAATCATTACAACAATCTGTTCTTCTGAAGCATTAGGATTTTCATGTTTTAAATTTACAATCACGTCAATAAGTTGTTCCCATTTATTTTCTTCTGCTTGAAGTTTTTCTATACTGTTTTGCTCATCAGCGGCATATGTTATAACTCCATTTCCTAAAATAACTCCACATACAAAACACAGTCCTACTATCTTTACAATAAATTTTTTCATTCTTACAATCACCTCTTTAATTTGCTTTAATATCTTTAGTATTTAAATAATTTGTTGCTAAACTGACAAATAATACTACATAAAAAATCACAAAGGGTACCAATGTAAATAAGTTCTCAACCGGTAATTCTTCCGATTGCGACGCCAATCCTAAAACAATCTGCGAGTAAGGAAAAACGCTTCCAAAGCCTAGGGTATAGAAAACAAGACCCACCATACATAAACATACGCTTATGCCTATAGGTACTGCAAAACTTCTTATTCTCATAGACAAATATAATTGTACCGCACCTACACTTAACGCTGAAAACCACCCCATTATAAGCCACCAAAAAATTTGTAACGGGATCGGCTGTGAAAACCCAAAAAGTATTTTCCCAACAAAAAGTACTAATAGCATTAAGAAAAGCTGTGCCACAAAAATTGCTTTGGCCAATACAATTAGCTTAGCGATAAAAATCTTGTTTCTGGAAAAAGGAAATATCATTATCCTATTCCAGTTTCGCTCCATATGTTCTAGTCGCCACAAATATGCTGCACATATGGCAATCAAAATTGGAAAAAAGAAATATCCATAAAACAAACCTGTTTGTACCCAAAGCTGCTGCCATAAATTCCCGTCATATAAATGTGCTTTTGAGTTTATCCCAAATATAATTGCACCTATTGTCGCTGTTAATATCGGTAGAATTAATACTGCAAACCACATATTGGAATGCTTACATTTTAAATTTTCTGCATAAATTACTTTTCTTAACATTTTTCACCCCTACCTTTCCATATTTTTGAATGTTCGGAATAAGATGAAAAAGACAATCATACCAACACCAAACAATATTACAATGGGAAGAAAATTAATATCCCGTACAACTAACTCTGTACTTTGTAAATTACCATCTGACGTTTCCTGCCCCAGTACCATCAGTTCTGCATAGTTCCCCCAAATCAGTAAATTGCGTACCCCTGCTGGCAAAAGTGTTGAGATAAAACCAATCAATGCACCAATCATCCCTACTGCCATTGGAATTAACTGGTTTTGAATTAACAAAGATAAAAAAAGCTGAATTGTAATCACTACAAAAGTAATCATCACTGTTCCTATTGCAAATTCAACAATTGTTTTAGAAGGTAATGCTTCTACGATATGGACACTTCTTCCATATAAAACGATTGTTACCACTTGTACTAAAACAGCTCCAAGCATTGCAACGCAAATAATTACTAATTTACACATCACAAGTGATGCCCTAGACTGATTATTGCTCTCTAATAATTTCCATGTATTGCCAACATGCTCAAGATCACACATACGACTAGCCATCACTGCTATCATAATCGGAAAGAATAATCCATTAAACATCGCTGGTCCTGTGATTAAATCTTCCCAAGCCGGAGCTAGAGGGGATGGTATCATTTCTATAAAATTTTCATTTCTTCCATAATTAGAAAATATGAATAATAATTCAACACCTAGCATCAAAAAAAATATCAAAAATATTTTTTTGTGCCTCATTTTAAAAAGCTCTAGTTCTATATATTTCATTATAACGTCAGCTCCTTTCCGGTTAATTCAAGAAAGATATCTTCTAACGATCTCCTATGTTCCTCTATTCGATAAATCATAATATTATGATTATTTAATGTATAGATTGCTTTTCCAATAGCTTCATCACTCAGAATTCCAAGATTTAATTCAGAAAAATTTCCTTTAGGTTTCTGGATATTTAAAACATTACAAGTTTTTTCCATATCACTTGTCCTTATAGTAATATAAGGCTTGCGTTCATTTTCTAATGCCTCTTTCCTTTCTTGGAAAATTAATTCTCCATGATTAATAATCCCAATGGATGACGCCACCTGATCAATTTCACTTAATATATGGCTAGAAATCATAACTGTCATTCCATACTTCTGTGGCAAGGCTTTAATCAACTCTCTAATCTCTTCGATTCCTGCCGGATCAAGTCCATTAGTTGGTTCGTCCAAAATAAGTAATTTGGGGAATCCAGCCAGAGCCATTGCAATTCCTAAGCGCTGCTTCATTCCTAACGAATAATATCTCACTTTTTTATTCATTTGATTTTCCATGCGGACGATTTTAATCGCTTCGTCAATATTTGATTTGGGTACATCAAGTAACTTTCGTACAATTTCCATATTTTCTTTTCCTGATAAATGCCCATAATATGAAGGTGACTCAATCAATGATCCCATCTCATTTAAAATTTCAATACGATTTTTTTCTATAAACGGCTTTCCAAATATAGAAATTGTCCCTGTACTAGGTTTGACTAAACCTAGTAGCATCTTCATAGTGGTTGATTTTCCAGCCCCGTTAGGTCCAAGGAAACCATACACTTCCCCCTCCTTAATTCGAATATCCAAATCATTCACACGTAGAACCCCTGCATACTTTTTTGATAATCCCTCAGTTTCTAAAATATTACTTCCCATAGTTATCTCCTCCTATATATTGATTAATAGTAGTTCCAAAGTTCCAACCACCACTTCAAGTGATTGTTGGAGGTTGCTCTTATTAGTAATCACTTCCTATACTAAATTTTTAGTTTTGTATTCAATACCATTCTCTTTTTAATATAGGAGATGTTTTATTGATATCCTACACGTTCCTGCTTACTTCATTCTTCTTAGCATAGCCGGATGTTAGGCTTTTCTTTTAGTGTTGCATAAGTTCTTTATATGACATTACCCTCTTCATCAAATCACTATGTGTACCAAAATAGATTTTGTTGTCTGAAACATATACAACCCGGTCAACATAATTGATGATATTAAGTTTATGTGTGGAAATAAAAATATTCTTATTCGCTATATCTTCATATTCGCAGAATAGATTATTTATAATAACCTCTTCATCTAGAACATCTATATTGCTTGTTGCCTCATCCAATAAATATATATCACTTTCTTTCAATAAACAGCGTGCCAAACACACTCTCTGTTCTTGTCCTTTAGATAGATTTTTCCCTTTTGAAATCCTTGTACTCCAGCCTTGAGGCTGCTGATTAACTATTTTATCTAATCCTGTAATTTGAGCAACCTTCATTAATTTTTTTAAATCTATCTTTTGACCAAAAGCAACATTTTCTAAAATCGTACCGTCAATAATACATGTTTCCTGATCCAAATATACTGGTTTTTCTCTACATGTATCAGCAAAGAAAATTTCTCCACGGTAGTCACATAATAAATTTGCAATTATCTTTAAAAAAGTAGATTTACCACTACCCGATAGACCTAATACAGCAATTTTTTCACCTTTTTTTATTTTTGCATTTACATCTTTGAAGCATAATTGAGGCCCATAATAATACGACAAATTATCCATTTCAATTATACAATTATTACTCAGCTTTTTTTTCTGTGGTTTTTTCTCTTTCATAAAATCTTCATCTAACAATTCATTTGTTTTGTTAATTGTCGGTGCTACGGTATATACACTTACAAAAGCCATACCTAATACTGAGACATTTTGCACTACCAAATATAGGAGTGGTAATAAGGCCATTTCTTGAAATCCTGTATGTTGTGTAGTCATAATACCAATTACGTTAACTACAATTGGAATCAAGTATGTGTATATATTAGAAATAATTTCCTGAAAACTTTGTATGGTAATTAATTTTCCATATGATTTCGTTTGGATTAAATTTTCGTCTTTCCATTGTTTTACAAATTGTTCGGAAACATCCAGAACTTTTATTGTAGCAATTGAGCGCACAATATTTTCTGTTGTAGTATTTAGCGATATTAATTTTTGAGTATATGCATTGCTAAGTCCATAGCTTTTTAGACCTGTCAAAACCAACAACAGAACATAAATAATGCTAAATAACGCAAGCATTAGTCCCATTACTGAATTATTTTTATACAGTAAAAACAACACTACAATAACTGTACAAGAAGATATAATCGCAGGAACTATCTTCATCAATACTGATTCTTTTATTGCACCTCTGGCGTTCACTCTGTACAAAAGATCTCCATTATTACGAATAGAAAAAAATTTATAGTTTTTATTGACTAGTCTATCTGTCATAACATTACCATAAATCTTTTCATATATAAGATTAAACTTTTTCATCAATCTTCCCTTAAGCAAACTACTGATTCCTAGAATCACTACCACTGCACACACTAAACAAACTAGTTTACCAACCGAATTGTCTTGACTTACCAAAGAATACATGTATGAATAACTCACTGCTATAAATTGAGTAAAAATAGAAGATAAAAACAGACCACACAATATCTTAATTATTCTGGTGTCCTTTAACAAAGAAAGAGTACTTTCTTTGTAATTTACTTTTTCAACTCCCGATTTGTTAGGTGATAAACATATGACTACACCGCTATAAATTTTTTCAAATTCTTGATTGTTATATGTGATTTTACCAATGGCAGGATCAATAACGTATATTTTTGATTTCTTGATTTTTTCTAATACAACAAAGTGATTCCCATTTACATATGCTATTAAAGGCAGAACTTTGTTACTCAATTTATTCAATTCAACTTTATAGCCATTTACATTAAATCCATACTCTGTCATTGTTTCTCGCAACTGTAATACATTGCTCCCACAAATTGAATTTTGAATTTTCTCAAGTAAGCGATATACCGGTATCTTACATCGAAATTTTTCCATAATCATTGCTGCACATGTAATAAGGCAATCTGACTGAGTTGTTTGTAAAATTACCCTCATATATTCTTCCTCCTATACAATGCTAAGTGCCAGAATAGACGTATCAACTTTACTAAACATACGTTGGAAGGTATAAGCAATTCCAGCTTCGCCAACCATAAAGCTTATTGAATTTATTGCTCCTGGTGTTAAACAATTCAAGTTGTTGGCAATAGCATTATTAACCATTTTAAGTATATAGGCTCTAGTTTTATCATTATACGGTATTTTATAAAATTTGTGATATGAAATAAGGAAATCAATAAATGCAATATTTCCGTGACATAAAGAATAATTTACTCCATCAAATTTTCCACTAATTATATTGTTAGCATAACTTTCCAATGATTTATCTAAATCAATGTCTGCACATATTTTCTTAACTTCTGGAGAATTTACAAGATCCAATGTTTTCCAGATTAATCTAGAAAACATAATACCGCATGAACCATGGCACCAGAAATGAACAATCTGTAACTTATTCTTCTTTCTTGTATCCTTCCAGCAAAATTCTCCCATATTAAGTTTATTCTGCTTCTCATAAAGAGCCTTTATTATGGTCAGCAGTCTATTATCTTTAAAATATGCGTATAAACAAAGTGCTGCTGTTAAGTGAGCTTCATATCCGTGTGCAAAACTTGCATAATCAAAATTACTAATGACATAGTCTATTTTATACTCCTTTAAATAATAGTCGCCTATTTTTTCCAATACCTTCTGTGCAAATTTATCCTTAGATGCTTTATATAAAGCATAAAAATAAATAATTGTAGATAATAACCCTCCAACATTATCATACAGGGTGGTCAATTTAATATTTTCTAATATATGGATCTCTATTTTTTCTTTGAGTAGTACAGCTTCTTTATTTTCATAAACCGCTATATATTTCTGTAGAAAATAATATATTCCTGTAAGACCATTATAAAAAGAAGTTTCCATTGTATCATACAAACCTTTTCTTTCTTTTACTGAGTAAGTATGTACTAATTCACCTAAAATGTTTGCTACTTTTTCATCTTTGAAGAGAATATAATACTGTATAAGTAAAATTCCCAAACCACTATTTCCCTTGTAAATTCCACTATCAACAACTTGGTAGGCAAGCTGATCCTGTTCTGCAACTGTCAGACCAATCCACTCTACAGTTCCATCCTTTCCTTCTACCACCTGATGTATTATGTTATCCACAACTTTCTTATACTCAGATTTAATTTTCTCTGGACTACACTCTGTTCGATTTCTATTTGATAACATAATTGATTTTTCTTCCGGTCTAGCCACCATAGCTTTAGTCGTCTGAATTGTATCTTCGATATATTGTTTTTGTCTTATAATATTTTCAGAACTTACTTGATTTAAAATAATCTTCCATATATCTTCTATCTTCAAGTGACTACTGATTGAAATATTAATCCTATTTTTTTTAAGATAAGTGTACACAGGATTAGCCGATTCATTCCAGTAATAGCACGGAATGTTTCCATTGATCAGTGCAATTCTTTCACAACTAAATCTTATAGCATCATAATCTCCGAATGATTTTAATTTTTCAATCAGCTTTTCATATTTCTTAAAATCCTCTCTATAAGCAACTTCGCTTCTCATTCTACATATCTTTGAATACGCTTTAGACATAGCCAAAATTATTCGGCTTTCCACACTTTTTCCTTTTTTTAGAATTACATATTTTGCTTCATCTTTCTTCGTTTTCCAAATTTCAGTGGCTTCCTCAAATCCTTTTAAAATATCATCCACAAAATTTAAAGGCTCAACCTCGTTATACGGTAAATGCAAATATGTCTTAATAATCTCATATTCATCATAAATACACATATCGTCTCTACCAAGATTTTTTATTTTTTGCACTTTTACTTTCATTCCAGTGTTTGATAGACAACTAACATCCCCACCAAAATACTCTACCATTGAGAATACCGGAAGTAACCCTGTAGAAATAGTTCCATTGCTTAATAATGAAACTGCCTTTCTATGAGCATCATAGTAATATCTCTTTGTATCGGCAGAAATATATGTCGAAAAAATAGTTTCTACATCACTAATTACAGGGAATCTTCCATGTGCAATCATATTTTCATAGTGCAAATCATTCATACCTAATATGTAGGCCAAAAATAATATCTTTCCGTAGTTTCTATAAAATTCTTTTACATTCGCCTTATTTTCGATGTGCTCTATAAATCGGCACCAGTATCCTTCATTAATATTTAAAGAATCATACAACTCAATATATTTCTGTTCATCAAAAAACATTTTTATAATTTCTTGTAGAAATTCAATATTCTTTTTATTTGTAGGTTTAAAAACAATCTTCTGATTATTTTCTGCTTCGATAATTAGGACACATTTATCATTATGCCAATCACCGCCACATTTTATATTTATAATTTCAGGCCGTTCTCCATTAAAAAACCTATTTCCAATCAACCCTTTGTTTTTTTCATACTCACTAACAATGTCAACAACATATTGAACCTTTCCCATAAATTCGTTTTTTAATTCTTCAAGTAATGTCGGAAACACTGTTTTTATCTTATTAATTCCAAAATCCGTTTTATCAAAGTATATAAACCTTTCTTCTGGGGTCTGTCCAGTTAACTCCCCCGTAACCCTCGATAAATTCAAACAATAAATATATTCTTTAAAGCAATTTTCAAATATGGCTTTTTCAAATTCATTATAGACAAGCTCTTTAGTTTTTAAATCATATGTCTTAATTTCATCAAAAATTTTTTCTAATACTTCATCTATAAATCGAATACAAAACCTTCTATCTGTAGTGTTCATAGCTCTCTCCTATTTTTTCTAAATGCCTAAATAAGATTTTCTCATTTAGGCATTTAGAATCTTATTTATAGACTTTGCATTATTATGTACTAATCACAGCAGGTAAACCATTCTGTTACCGCCCAGGAATTCACATGACACTCATGGGTGAGGGTATTGACGATACCATTTCCTCCTCCAAGCACTGCTTCCAGTTCTTCTTCTGTCATTGGATTTGTCATTTTTTCAATATCTTTCTTCATGGCTTCTTCTCCTTTCTTTAATCACAGCAGGTAAACCATTCTGTTACCGCCCAGGAATTTACATGGCACTCATGGGTGAGGGTATTGACGATACCATTTCCTCCTCCAAGCACTGCTTCCAGTTCTTCTTCTGTCATTGGATTTGTCATTTTTTCAATATCTTTCTTCATGGCTTCTTCTCCTTTCTTTAATCACAGCAGGTAAACCATTCTGTTACCGCCCAGGAATTTACATGGCACTCATGGGTGAGGGTATTGACGATACCATTTCCTCCTCCAAGCACTGCTTCCAGTTCTTCTTCTGTCATTGGATTTGTCATTTTTTCAATATCTTTCTTCATATTCTGCCCTTTCTATTCACATCTTTTCATACTATTTCATTAGGCTACGTCATGTAATTTAATTTCCCCCTTTCTTTCACACAATAAATCTAAATATATTTAGTGATTCAATTACTGTGCTGGTTATGTGATTTTTATTTTCTCAGCTCCTTTCCTGTTGATGTTTATATCATACCTCAAAAAAAGAGCGATACCTATTTTGACCTTTTTCAGTATTGTTTTGACCGCAATCAGCTATTTGCCAATCCTAAATCCTCTGAAAAGGGATATTATATGATGACTAATCTGAGTTACTTTGTTTCGTTAATACCTATTAAGAGATTTTAAAATACAATATTAAAAAATGATTGTATACGATAAACCACTGGTAGCATTCCAGGCTTTATAATCTATGTAATATCGACCCCTGCACACTCAAATCTTTTAAGAAGTTCTTTATCATATCTAAAATCTCCACCAGCTTCATACAACTCACTAGATCAAAATATTTGAGGAATGCATGAACAACGGAACAAATGATACGACCAATTGCAGTGTGAAGAGAATTTCAACAAAATCTTTCTACTAGCAAAAATCCTGTATAATGAAACTTTTGGAATTCTAAAAATCTGGCATTTTCCTTATCTGTTCAATAAGTTTAATAATTGTCGGCTCAAAAAAGCAATATTATCTCATCAGAGAACACTTCGTGCATCCTGTACGAATACCAATGTACTTAAAAACCACTCACCTAATAGTATTCGCAGAAATAATTTCTATGACGCTTCTTTCTTTTGTAAGAAACTTGGAGGGTAAAATCCAGATATCCCTTTTTCAGGGTGCTGAGCGTATCCAAAATAGTATTTCTTGGGATGCATTAAAAGCTTACACTCCACCAAAAGCAGCAAGTGAAAAAAATTGCAGAGTACACCATCTTATATGTAATTCCGAAACGAATTAGCACTATCTATCGTCCGAGTAATCCACTATCTAATCTGAATTCAGTAGAACAACTACTGTATCAGTCAAGAAGAAGTATTACAAATGTTTCTGTATTATGGAAAATTCTTCTTGGGACTAATATAAAATAAAAGAAAAAGTTCTTCTCATCTTCTAGCAACATAATTATGCATAAAAACTAATCAAACAGTGTAGACGTTGCTAAATCCAGTACTACTATTAATAACATTAAGGCAGACCATCAAAACAAACATTCTGAGCCCATTCCTTTGTCTAAAACATATTCTAACGGTTCTGGAAAATCATCAGAATGATACGAATTACAACTTTATCTCATCATTTGTCACAGCACAATTAAAACAGAAATTGTGTAAACTAGTTCCCAAAAGCAACGGCTAATAAGTTGTTATCTATCTCGACTTGTGTCCTTTTATAAATAAATAAAGGGAAAAGGGTCGTTTTCAACCCTTTCCCCTTTATTATTGCAGAAGAATACTTTCTCTATTTCTCTCTTATCTCTACAAAATATAGATGTTCATTACTCTGATACATCAGTAATTCTATTAACTATATTATAATTTAATGTCACAACTACCTGAAACTTATTATCCATTATTGTGTGTTGTACAATCCCCTCATATTTTTCTACAGCTGATTCTACGCTTTTTAGTCCCCATCCATGAAATCTATGATCATCTTTTGAAGTTAATAATCTCGTATTATTAATTGTAGGAATTATTTCGTTTCCATTTTCTATTTTAAAAACCAACATAGCATTAATAATTCTTATTGTTATATTAATCCACTTATTTTTATCATATATATTTTTCATACAAGCTTCAATTGCGTTATCTAACAAATTACTTAAAATCGTACAAATATCACTGGAAACTATATCGCTATTATTTGGAAACTCAACATTTATGCTTGTTTTTATATTATTGTCTTCCATTTTTTTTAGTTTACTGTTAATAATAACATCTATGACATCGTTCCCTGTCCATGTTTTTTCAAGTAATACTCTTATAGGTTCACTCAAACTTTCCAAATATGCTAAAGCAGCAATTGAATCACCATTCTGAAGATACTGATGCAAAACATTTATATGATTATTAAAATCATGATATACTTTTGCATTAGCCGAGTATGCCGCATTTAATCCTTTATAGTTTTCTTCGAGCAGGGCATTTCTCATTTCCATAAATTTAGTCATATCTTCTTCATGCTTACTTTTTTGCCATAAATAAACAGAAACCCACGACAAAATTATAATAATAGTAAAAATTCCCCAGTTAAATACGTCTGTATAATTTACAACATTTAAAGAATTATTAATGAGATACACAATTCCAACTGTCCCACCCATCGTTAATATCATGTAGTGCTTAAAAGAGTGAGTGTCAAACTTAAATTTTATAAAATGCTTTGCAAAAAGATATGTAAGAACTAATACACCTTTACATATTACCATTTGTCTGATTCTCATCATGCTGTGTGTCGTAACTACAATTTTCGAATAATCTGCATCTTGTAATATTGCTCCTACTACAGTTATGGCTAAAAAGTCGATATAATTTAGACACATAAAATAAAAGCATGAAATCAAAAATGCTTGTGAAAACTTACATTTATATAAAAAATTCACTATAATAGATATGCCAACAACACCAAATGCAACTGTAATATATGAAAATAGTTCAAAAGAATTAAAGATAACTACAAAACCAGACATTACCACTGCTGCCAATACAGTAATTAAGAACGTCTGCTTTCTCTCTTTTTTTGCTTCTAAGATAGTTCCAGCAAATCTTATCCCTATATAACCTTCCAATACAGAAGCCAATAATTCAACAAAAAAATATAATATACTCAAAGCTTATTCCCCCAATAAGAATTAATTAATTCTTTAGTCGATTGAATATGAGATCTACTGATAGGCAAGCTCTCTCCATTTTTTAATATCACCTCACCATTTTTTACCTGCATTATATGAATAATATTAACTATACACCCTCTATCTATATAAAAAAATTCCCTTCGGTTAATCTCTTCATATACCTGGGACAAGCTTTTTCTAACCTTCGATTCTCCTTCAAATGTGACTAAAACTGAGTTTTTTCCACTCTTTTGTATATATAAAATATTCTTAAGTAAAACTTTTTCCATTCGTGTCTGTGTCTGAATTGTATACACACCATTTTCTTCTAACCTGATATAGTTAAATGCATCTTCTAATGCCTGATATAATCTTGGCTTCAATTCTTGCTTAGGAATGTATCTAAAAATTGATAAAGCAAACGAATCTATCGCATATTTTAAATGGGAAGTAACAAACATTATTAATACATTAGGTAAGTATTGTTTTATCTGGGGTGCAAGTTCCATGCCATCTTTTTCTGGCATTTCTATATCTAATAAAATTAAGTCGAAATAAGAACCTTCTTGAATATCTGCTAGTAAAAATTCACCATTACCATACTCTTCAATTGTAGCTAACTCCTTTTTTTCTTGTAAGAAGTTTTCTACAACGGCCCTATTTGCCGACAATAACGATTGCTCATCATCACAAATTGCTATTTTAGTCATATTCAATCCCCTTATTCCTTTTTCTTTTATATGTTTTCATGTATTTGATATGCTATATTGTTGATGGCAACTTTAGATGGCAATACAAAGACTTTGTTGCCTGTCTCTGAGTT
>OAVB01001697.1_pt1 | contig 12636 bp, 6 predicted proteins | sample 1516871 | NCBI WGS metagenome assembly OAVB01 (sample SAMEA2580069, study PRJEB22360) | human gut metagenome | biome: human gut; feature: human-associated habitat; material: faeces | place: Denmark | collected 2008/2010 | reverse complement strand
GTAGCTTTCTGTATCAGTACAACTTATTATGGAAGGCATTAAAAGTCCGAATGAATAATAAAGAGGACGACACGTGGACAGTTCCCTGATAATATCAAAATTCGGCTTATCATATAATCTGCATTTGACGCGCTCATCCTCAAGAGATTTTTCAGTTGTTCCCAGTAGGGTTTCAAACATATTCGTTGCAGTAGAGAGTTTACGCGAAATATTGTCAGCCTCATGGAAATCCGCTAAACGGGCATTCGCTCCAACAGAATATCCGTTGGTAAGACGCTGTCTTCTTCCTCTGACCCAACCAGTCATTACCCTCAAGTAGTCTGTAGAAGCAACTATGTCAGAATCTGGCAAAAGTTCCTCAGAATGGGAAAGCATCCACTGAAAGAAACTCCACAAGATAATCTGAAATGCAATATCCATATCAGTTCCCATTTCTAGACATGTTGAGACAAGGTCTATATTATAGTCAAACAGATTGACCTTATGTCTTTCCTCCTCTTTCTCCAGACGTGCAGTAGAAGATGTTGCAATAAAATAACGCGACATGAAAGTACCAAAATCCTCGTACCTCTTGTAGATACCTACAAGCAGATCAAGAATCCTGAACAGCTTTATCACATTCTCCTTATCCTTATACACTTCAAGCCTTGAACGGTCTATTTCATATGTATAAAGATCCTTCATATTTTTCAGTCCACTGTTTTTATAAACAGTCTCTGCATCCGGCATAGTGGCAAACATGAGGAATTGCGACACATAGTCAAGCAGGTTCATGAACCATTCATCAATGGACGGATACAAGATCTTCTTCTTTTCCTCCTCGCTTTTTGCCTGCCAGCGGCTATACGCCTTCGGCCAGAGCATATCACACCAGTCATGTTCGATTGAATATTCAAAGTATTCTTTCAAGGTAGGCGTATCCGGCATTCCCGGAATATCACCGAACTGATATTTTACATTCTTGAAATTGATTCCCAGAAAATCTTCGAATTCCGCTTTCCAGTTTTCGAATGGAGTAAGCAATTTACCTCTGGCGTTCATCTTGACATACAAGTCGTCATTTAGGTCTAAATTCTCCATATCAAGGTTCTCAAACTCAAACGGTGAATCATTGAAGAATGTATCTGCCATATCCTCTATATGGTCTTTATACGGTTCCGATCCAAGCACAAAATCAGCCTTATCAAGAAATTCAAGCATGGAATTTATGGAAGAATCCAACTTCCATGATTCAGAGAACCATCCTGGAACATTTTTTATGTAATCCGATATGGAAGGTACATACTTTTCCGGCAGTTTGAATTCATGCATAAGCTTGCAGAACTGCTCTGTTGACGGACGTGATGTATATGTAAGCGGCTTCAGGCAACCGGAATATTTAAGGCCACACTTCTGGTTCAGCAACCAGCCTATAAGAGCAAGTGTAGTTAGCCTCTGCTGCCCGTCCACCGGTTGGAAATATGGTTCAGACGTTTTTGTCATATCCGTTGATCCATATATGAAATGCAATTCACACGTTTCCCGGTTCAGTAAGGCATCAAGCAGTTTCTTGATGAACTTGTCACGCTTTTCGAAGTTTACATCTGCTCCCTGTACGTAGTCACGTTGGATTATAGGAATAGCTACACCGTTTCTGGCGGCGAACTTATTGTATTTTTCTGTATTCTTGTTGAGCATATTCTCGTTTTTTTTGAGGTGTAATAATTATATACTTCTTCAATAACTCTAAAATAGTTGTTCCTGTCTTCCGGACGCCATAAACGCATATCACCAGGAGAGCATCTGGAATACTCTTTACAAAACACCTTGCGTGTTGACGGAGGTGCATAAGTACCATTTGGGGTAGACGGATCAGAAATGTCACACCTGTCATGGCGGTCCATAAGAATGGAGCGTTTCCTGTCCAATAGATAATTCTGTAAGGCCGAGTTTGTCTCTTTGTCAACCAGGGCCAGATTTCTAATACTATGCATCTCATTCTGGTTTATCCCGGCCAGGTCACCGAAAAATCCGTCTAGGATTCTGGCATTGCGCTCTAGTTCGTTGTGGTTGTAATCATCAAAATAGTTTTTCTTGTCAGATGTCAAAGTCTTCAAAACGCTAATGGCCTTCTCTACTTCCGCTCTCTTCACAGCTACCCGTGAATTCAGGTCCATGGAGTCAGGATTCTGGCCATCAGTCGCCTCGTTCTGTAGCAAGGTGCGTAATTCAGCATCATCAAGTTTTTTGAAATCCTCACTTCTCCTTTCAAACCACATTCTGAAATCCTGGTAATTGATGTCAGAGGTAATGTTTTGCGGATGGATATGTTCAAGCGATGTCACATTGAATATCTCAAATAAATGAAACGCAAACCGCTTTTCTTCCGCATTGTCATTTATCGCTTCTTGAACATTAAGCACTTTCAACACTTTTATTATGGCTTCGTTGTGTTCATCATACCTGAGGCCTTCAAGAGTAATATCCTTCCCCAGTCTGACAAGTCTGCCCACCTCCTTCTCCAGTTTGTCGGTAAATTGCGGTCTATCAATTGGAGTACCGTTTTCATCTACTGATAGTTTATAGATATACTCTACAAAATCTCTGCGTTTCCGTTGCTTCCCGATTTGCAGTATACGGCAGAGCCCTATCAGATGATACCAATGCCTGTTGGAATACCAGTTGCATACAAGATTGAAAATTGTCTGGATCCTTTTCCATACATCTTCTACCGTATTACTGTTATTGTCATTCCTCCTAAGATATTCATTGATTACCTGATAATTGAAGTCATCTCTGAAATCTTTGGACTCCTTGCGTTCCACGGGTCTGTTGCCGTCTACGTTGCTCATTTCATTATTCAGTCTGTCTGCTACAAAATCAAGGACAAGTTCCATGTGGGACAATGTGCCGTCATTCGATTCGGCGAGCATAGACCATAAATAAGGATTCTGTAATGCATGTTCCATTGAGTCCCACTCAAGCGCTCTGCGATATGATGCGCCCCTGCTATAATGCCCAGATGAATTTGTATTCCTTTCCTGCAGCAACAAAGCCTTGACAAGCTCCGTCGAGGTCAGCGGTATCTTTCCATAGTTAAGTTCACGGAAAGCCTTGTGTGCTTCCCTGCTGTTGATTTCGTACCATATTACTCGGACATCGTTTTGTTCCTCATCCCCATCCGGCATCATTGCAAAGATATCTCGAATTTTTCCTTTATATCTATCATGTCCATCTCTTGAAAACCACACTACAATTGTAGAGTATGCTTTTTTCACATAGAAATTGTCTATGTTATCAATAAACTTCTTATCATCCTCCATGAATTCAAGTTTGTCCAGATATCCATTCTGGACATCTCTACTGGGAAGAGAAAATGTATATACCGGATATTCATAATCACTGTTTTTCGACAAATAATGCATGAGGATATATATCGTTGTAAGGCGTTGCTGACCATCGACTACAAAATACGTATCGGCATTTTCGGGATGTCTTACTACTGTAATGGGCTGAAGGCAATAGTATGGTTCATGGCCTTCATTATTACGATTCCTTTTTGTCTTCAGAGATTTTACAAAATCCAACAGGTCATCAAGAAGTTCCTCTACTTGACGTGATTCCCAACGATATCCACGTTGGTACGGCGGTATAATGAAATGCATTTCTAGCAATTCATGAAACGGTTTTAGTACAAGAGACATATACTATGGTTTTTAATAGTTATTACAAAATTATTACTTCAATACTCTTCAAAATCTCAATAGCTTTTTTCTCGTTCAAGCCAGCTTTAACCGCAACGGCTATAATATCTTCTTTCGTTGGCTCAATTTTGTCATTAATTGAAGTTGTTCGGAAGCCATTTATGCCATCACTTGGCAAAAGGTCGAATGCCGGAGCAAAATGCCAATCGCCATCACGATAGATGAAAGCAAAATTCTTGGCGTGGTCATCTTTGTTATCAATCAAGTAGTTGAATACCATAAGACGATACACTTTCCACATTTCCGCCACGCTATGCGTCAAAACTGCGCATACTTGAAAGATATGAGTATAGTCTATGCTTGGCAAACGATAGTCCGCCCCGATTAGTCCAGCTACACTAACAACATGCAATTTGCCGCTTGGGGTACGGTCAAAACGCTCAACTCCGAAATATTTTTCCTCAAACAATCGTGTTTCTGGCATTTCAATTCCGCATTTCTTTGCAAGAAGCGAATAATTGTACTCATCAACACCGATACGTTTTGAATCTCTCTTCGCACGAAACTTAACCATCCATTCTTTATCTTCAAAGCGAGTGAATATTTTCGGACGGGCACCACCAGGAGAACCGCCTCTATATTGAAACTCCTCGATTCCCTCACCTGTATAATCTTCACTATCAAGAATCTGTTCAGCGTTCAATGCCAACTTCTCGAAATCCGCATACTCTTGTTTTGATACAACACTTTTGTCAGGACGAAACTCCAACGCACCACGTCCAGTCGAACCGACCAATGCAAGACGGTCAAGCAATGATAATGTATGGGGATTTATTCCATTCTGTTGCAAATATCTATCAAGAATCAACACCCCCCAACCGTCAGGCAAGCAATCATCAAAAACACCGAATTCGCCTTCAAACGGACGAGGTTTTGCTATAAATACCCCGCTGCGCAATGGCAATTCAAATGGAGATATAGAGAAGCCTGTATTGAGCCATTCAGCCGAATACTCAAATGCACATAATCCCTCTTTGGTCAAAGCCAAACGACCGACCAAACGATTATCATAAATGACTTCTATCTGTTTTATGCTATTCATGTTTTTTTCCTCTTTTAAAAGTTATGACAATAGAGAAACCGCATTTTTCAAAACCCTATTATCACGATAAATGTATTCATCAAATAAATCAAGTATCTCATTCATAGCATCCTCATTCTCATCCTGACTCAGTTTTTTATATATCTCAAGTAAAATTTCAACTATTTCATCATCGACCATATTTACACCATCTATGTCAGAATACCTCTGAGAGGATATGAATTTATAAGACTGGACGGGATAAACTGGAATACACTTCTTTACATATTCTAGCTGATTATATATTTCTCTATCCTTCTTACCCATATTGGTCTTGACAATACCGCAGTACCAGTCAAAAGCCTCAATTGGGAGGGAATTACAATACCATAAGTACGCATTTACAACTTTTTCCCTATTGTCCGTTGCATATCGTTCTAGATACTTCATGCTTAAATCTCGGTATTCAGCATGCACATATGACTTCATGGCAATCTCAACGATTTTTGCTACAATATCCTCATTATCAACAGCAAGTATTTTCTCAAGTCGATCTTCACATTCCTCTGAATTCTGTCCCCCTACCGCACCATAAAAATATATCTGAACGAGTAATTCATGGCTTGAAAAATCATGCTCAATACAATTGATATAATTACTTACTACATCATTCTTATGGTAAAAGCACCATTGTATTGCATTTGCTCGAATATATAATGCTTCGGGGCCCATACCAGAAAGAAGAGGTTTCAGCATTCGGAAATATAGTTCTTCATCAAAATAGCTTTCCGTATTAAGGTAATAAAGTGGCATAGTTTTCACACAGTCGTGCAAGATCGAACAGCAATTGGTGAAGAACTCGTAAATTTCCAATCTACGCGACGGTATCGTACACATATGCACTAATAATTCAGCAGCACGACCTTGATACGAATTCATACCCCTTGTAAGTAAGTCAGATGCTCGCCTACCCATATCCATGTTTCTATCCTCATCTATAACTAAACTATCATTCTCAGCAAAAGAATCAATAGTAAGAGTTTTGCATAACTGCATGATTCCATCAATATGCCTATTTTCCTCTTTAATATAGTACTCAACAATTTGGCTAAACGTATAGCTATCTAACTTGGCAAACACTTCTGTGATGTACAGCTCCGCCAAATTCCAAAGAGAATTAGGATTGATTCCGCCAGCAAGAAGACCTTCAAGACCGGCAACTTTATACATATCCGAAATATCAGCCATAGTGCTTATTTCCAATACAAAATCGTAAAACTTATTAGGCTCAGAGGTCACACACTTTTTAAAAGCATCAGCATGTTCTCTTAGGCTGATAGGATTTCTACCTTCACGCCATTTATATTCTCCAAGTTTCAGAAATGAACTCAGCCAGTTCGAAATCGGCCATCTTCCATATTTTTCACTACTTACAACACCACCACAAAAATGTCCTGCAATAACAGAATGATCAGGCTTTTCAACTTCATATCGTCTTCCAAATCTGCGCATAAGTTCTTGATAACATCTCTTCATTTCCGGAATCATAAGGTCTTCTGGCAATGTATTGCATATCAGTACCCATTTGTTCCACCATAAATGAGGACATAGGAATCGACTCCACTTTCTTGCAGCATCGTATTTAAAATCGAATTCAGACTTATAAGATAACAATAATCTCTGATACAACTCTGCATCGTTTTCGTTCAATGTATCATACCAAGCTCTAAGCATTTTCAAAAAGAAAAACTCTACATCTCCGTGAAGATATCTTTCGATTTCCTCACTGTTCTCCAAGAGAGGACGAATCAAATTATCATACAATTTTGGAGCTACTGCCATAGCAGTAAAAGCCATAGATAATGTTGTCTCATTTTTCAGTGACAAAAGGTCTATAACGAGTGGGCGCACAATAGTTTCATCTGGCGAATAGCGAATCAAAAGGTCTTCGTATATCTTCAGCAGTTTTCCGTTACTAGTCTCCATATCAATCCTGTAGAATGCTTTTGTTGTTGAAAAACCATAATAGCCATTTTGCGCTGTTTTATATACCGTTTTGCAAATGCAATTGTGCAGTACTCTGAGCATTTCCTTCGAGTATTCAATAGACAGTTTGGGGCATAATACTTTCGCCAACTCATATTGATCATGTTTATTACATGAGTCTTCAGACATAAAACAATCTATAATCAGTTTCTCTGTCTCCTCCAAAGCAAATTTACTGTTGCTTTGAATTGCATCCTGAATTATATTGATGACAAAAAAAGCGTTTTGTGATTTTGTTTCAGCGTATGCTTTGAGAACACAAGATTGACCATAGTCGTTATGTTCTCTCAAATTATATGCAATAGCTAATAATCTTGATTCCTGATCTTGTATTTGATTAATCATACCATACACATCTTCTGGATTACGGAAAGCATAGCGGGATAAACATACCATGATTGGGAAAAACACTTCATCGGTCTTCCTGAGTTCAGGCATCATTCTGTTCAAAATATTTCGGATAGTTGGAAACCAACTTATTGAACTTACTCCTCGAAGGAAATATCCCAACATTTTTCTATCTTTCTGATAGACCTCGGTAATAAGAAGTTTTTCACCACAGGATGGATTATTTACAAAAGCTAATACCGATAATGTTAATAGTTTTAGATGAAGTCTAATATCCGAATCCATGAGGATACTACGAGCTTCTTCAACGAATTTGATGATATCATGCCCCCGTTTAAAATCAAGAACGGCCTTAACCATTGATCTCATTTCCAAGCCCTGAATCTCTTTTTTGATATCAGTTGCAAACAGACTATTATTTTCAGAATAATGACGGGCAAGAGTATATTCATAGAAAGATTGATGGAAGAATGAAACAGCACATCCCTCACGCCGAATAAGACCATTGCTTGCCAGATACTCGTAAGCTTGTTTCTGACTGGAGGTTGGTGCAAACTGAGGATTCAAGGTTCCAGCCTTACGTATTGTTTCAGCAATCTTATACATCAACTGTTCCCTTATTTCCACATCATATTGTGAGGATGAATCCAAAATGATAGTGTCCCATAGGGCATCGTAAAGTTCTATCTGACTATTGAAGTTTATTCTTGATTTATTCCGCTGAAACAAAATAGAAAATGAATTCAGAACCTGAACTGTTCTGAGTATTTTAGCCGTCACACAATCTACTTTCTTGCTAAGCCCTTCTTCCAGTTTATCAAGTGCCATGGCAACCTCCTCATCGGACAGTTCTCCTATCTCAATAATTGTGGATTTATCCTTAAGGCTATTTAAAATAGAATCATATTCAAGATCATATTTACGACACGAAACAACAGCTTTAACATTAGTCCAATCTTCCAGTGATGATAGTACTGCCATCATCATATTTAAGTGTGTTCTATCGTTAGTGAGAGATTGAGACAGTGCATCGATTTGATCTATAATCAGAATCACGTTCTCAGCTGATACACTGTAATATGCCAATGTATCACGCAATTCGCCTAAAGTGATAGGATTACCATTATCATCAATAGAATCAGCTTTGATGCATAAATACTTGATACTATCACTCCGGTTCTTAGAAATCAGTTCTTTTAATACAGCTGACTTACCTACTCCGGCATCACCTGCAAGAAGACAAATGGATTTCTCATTTCTGCTGATATCTTTCGTAATCCATTGCATTACTTCATCAACCTGATATCTATTTATATAGGAATCTTTTACACCGTGTAATTCAGAAGAAATGAGATTAAAGCACATCCTTTGTTTTGAAGCAAACTGATCTGCCAATTTTCGGTCATCCTTAATGGAGTCCATTTTCTTTTTATATAGTTCACGCCAAAGTTCAATAGTTTCTTTTACATTGTTTTCTGAGCATTTTTCACTATCAAGAAAATGATATCTTGCTGTATTTTGTATGTGATCTGACTTATTTCTAAATTCTTCTATTGAAGTTTCGCTAATATTTCTCCAATAAATTTTTTTGTGCTCATAATCACAAGCAATAAATAAGACAAGTTCACCTTTATGTCGTTCTGCATATGCATAAATCGACTGAGGAATGTCATAATATACATCTCCATTTTTCTCTGGATAAGTAAGATGTTTAACTTGAACCACAACCTTTTCTCTTGCAGTACCATCAGGACACAGAATATCAAGATATCCATCAATATTCGGCAAGGTACCGCCTTCTTGAAGCTGAGAACAGTCAACCAAGTCATCCGGAAAGATATCTTTCAAAAACCGAATTGAACGGCTATCCAATTTACTGGATTCAGTAACATTAACATTTGGAATTAGTTCCCTATCGCTCATAATTAAAGGCCATTTTCTTGAATATATTTTAGAAAATTGCTCGTTGTCCTCAACAAGGCCAAACGACCGACCAAACGATTGTCATAAATGATTTCTATCTGTTTTATGCTATTCATTTTTCTTTCCTCTTTTACGTATAACACTTTGCTCATTCAATACATCATCTAATGACTGATATTGCTTCTGCGCAAAAAGAGCATCAAATTCAGAAAGCGCATTCAAGGCAAATCCGACTTGAAGCAATCCTCTTAATGAAATCTCTCCCGTCTGCTCAAATCTGCGATAAGTGGCGAACTTGACTCCTGCTCTTGCTGCCAACCCTTCTTGAGTTAAGTCCAATTCAAGCCTCCGAGTCTTGACTCTTGCTGCAATTTGCAAAGCAATATCACTGGGACTTGAAACATTAAAAGCTACCATATTATTCATAGTCTACATATTTGTCAATCAACAAACAAAATATTATTCAATACAAAAATAAGACTTATTCCTGAATATACCGCCAAATTCAGAATTTATTTGCACCTCAAAATGAAAAGCAACTTTACTTTATCTCCGTATTCAGCTAACAGAGGGAGAAAAAGAGATGGCTGCGCCAAAACCAAGCCGAACCATAACTGCCGACTTTCTCTTTTGGCTGCAAAAGACACAGAAATCCTGCTCACAAAACAAACATGATTCGAGCCCTTGTCAAGCCCAAAAGACAACCAGAAAATCTGTGAATCCATCTCTGATTTTACAGCCACAATTGGCGAAATAATCACCGATATGCCTTATCTTTGCGAACCGGAGGTTTCGGAGCAAAAGAGAGCCATTTTCCTCTTTTTCCTTTCGCTTGAAGACAAACTAAGGTTAAAAGTGTTAAATCTTCGATTTTCAGCGAAAAAACAAGTAAATTTTTGAGGCCTCTATCTTTTAAGACGTAAACTATTGATAATCAATTAGCATAATATGCTGCATAGGAAAGTAAGTGGTGGTTACCAACAATTAGCATCTATCATCAACGATTATTAAGGCGTTCATTTTGAGCGCCTTTCTTTTTAGCCTTATAAGCGATGGTTATCGTTTATAGGGCTTTTTCAGCTCATTTTTGTACCGTATTTGTTGCTCGCTTGTTACTCTCCGATTTTAGGTCGGAAAGGTCGTGGAGAAAGTTTACTATGGTTGACTATGATTTACGATAGTTGAACAAAATGGAGAAATTACAAGAGAAATAAACCTCTAAAAGTAACGAATATGGCAACAAGTAAAATGAAAATCAAGAAGGTATGTGAATGGTGTGGCACAACATTCTATGCCCAAAAGTTAACGACACGCTTCTGTTCTCATCGGTGCAATAATCTTGCATATAAAGAAGCGGTGCGGCAGAAGAGAATACAAGAAATAGAAACCAAAGTCCAAACGGTAATCAGTGAACAACCCATATCCTATTTCAAGGATAAAGAATATCTATCATTCAAGGAGGTTGCAACTTTATTGGGGCTGAGCAAACAAGCCGTATATAAAATGGTATATGCCACATTATGAGAACGTGCCGTTTGAGGTGCCGGATAATTGGGTGTGGATGACATTGGGAGAAGTAGGCACTTGGCAATCAGGTGGAACTCCTAGTCGTTCAAACAAAACATATTATGGTGGAAATATACCTTGGCTTAAAACCGGAGATTTAAATGATGGTTTGATTTCGGATATCCCAGAAAGTATAACAGAGGAAGCTGTCGCAAACTCTTCTGCTAAAATTAATCCAGCAGGGAGTGTGTTAATTGCGATGTATGGTGCAACAATTGGGAAATTAGGAATACTTACATTTCCTGCTACCACTAATCAAGCATGTTGCGCTTGTATCGAGTTTAATGCCATTACTCAATTATATCTCTTCTATTTCTTATTGTCGCAAAGAAATGGGTTTATCGCAAAAGGTGGCGGCGGAGCGCAACCCAATATATCAAAAGAAATAATCGTAAACACCTTTATTCCTTTACCACCCCTTTCCGAGCAACAGCGCATTGTAATGGAAATAGAAAAATGGTTTGCCTTGATTGACCAAGTAGAGCAAGGCAAAGCCGATTTGCAAAACACAATCAAACAAACCAAAAGCAAAATCCTCGACCTCGCCATTCACGGCAAACTCGTACCGCAAGACCCGAATGACGAGCCAGCCATCAAACTCTTGAAGCGCATAAATCCCGACTTCACACCTTGTGATAACGGGCATAGTAGGAAGTTGCCGCAAGGCTGGTACTCGGTAACTGCCAATGATGTCTGTTCAATAATAGGAGGAGTTTCATATAATAAAGCCGATATTCAAGATACAGGTATAAGAGTATTACGAGGCGGCAATATACAGAACGGGAAAGTCATTGATTGTTTTGATGATGTATTCATATCCCTTTCATATCAAAATAATGATAATCAAGTACAGCGTGGGGATATTATCGTTGTCGCTTCTACTGGAAGCCAAACATTGATTGGGAAAACTGGTTTTGCTGATAGGGATATTCCTAAAACACAAATCGGAGCTTTTCTTCGAATTGTGAGACCAAAACAGAAAACCTTGTCACCGTATATACGTCTTATATTCCAAACTGATGCCTACAAAGATTACATTAGGAATGTAGCAAAAGGTTCTAATATTAATAATGTGAAGAATGCTCATCTGCAAAATTTTCAAATTTGTTTACCTCCATTAGAAGAGCAACAACGCATAGTTCAAAAGATAGAAGAACTGTTCTCATCCCTTGATGATATTCTAACAGCCTTAGAAGTGTAATTAATTACACTTCTAAGGATAGATAAAACTTACCAGTTTACTACTTTGTCCACAATTTTTTGCTGTTCACTAGCTGTTCGACGGAGATAGATACGAGTAGTCTCAATACTTTCATGCCCCATAAGGTCGGCAAGTAGGGCAAGATCATTGAATCGGTCAAGGAAGTTCTTGGCAAAACGATGACGAAATGAATGAGGATAAACCACTTCCTTATTCATTCCGTATTTTCCCGCAAAATGTTTCAGTTGTTGGGCTATGCCACGTGTTGTAATACGTTCCCCAAATCGGTTCAGGAATATATAGCCGGAAATAAGACTTTTTTCTTTGAGCCATTTTGTGGCTTCTGTACGCAAATTTTTCGGAATATATAAACGACGTATTTTTCCACCTTTACTGTAAAGATCAAGATGGCCAACTTGTACATGCTCAGCTTTGATGTGAAGCAATTCACTGACACGTGCGCCTGTGGCAGCCATAAACCATACGATAAAATACCACTCATTATAACCATCAGCTTTTAAGCGTGTTTTTAGAAATTTGTAGTCTGCATCGCTGATTACGTTTTCCAAAAAGTTCTTCTGCTGTACTTTGACGAACTTTACCTTCAGTTTCTCCTGTTTTGTAAATTCCAAATACTTGTTGATACCTTGCAATCGTAGGTTTACCGTTTGCGGTTTAAAGTTCTCCACCAGATACCCTTTATATGTTAAAAGGTTCTTTTTGTTTACTTCTCCATAATGATTGAGGAAATACTGTACTGTCCACACATACGATGTAACAGTGTTTTT
>OAVB01001691.1_pt1 | contig 12687 bp, 10 predicted proteins | sample 1516871 | NCBI WGS metagenome assembly OAVB01 (sample SAMEA2580069, study PRJEB22360) | human gut metagenome | biome: human gut; feature: human-associated habitat; material: faeces | place: Denmark | collected 2008/2010 | reverse complement strand
GGACATAAACAAAACCCCCCCATAAAAAAACCCGTACCCCCCCCGCCGACAACAGCAACCACTTTCTTCCGGTAGAAGAAACCGTCACAAGTGGCACAAGCGCTCACACCCATTCCGGCGTATTTCTTTTCGTCGTCCAATCCCAAGTATTTGGCCGTAGCTCCGGTTGCAATAATCAATGTTTCCGTTTCGATTTCCTTGTCGCCGTCAATTGTAATCTTATAAGGAGCCTTACTCAAATCAGAGGCAGTGGCAATACCAAAACGGATATCCGCACCGAAACGCCCTGCCTGTGCACGTAAATCTTCCATCAATTGCGGCCCGCTGATCCCTTCAGGGTATCCGGGAAAGTTCTCCACGTCTGTGGTTGTAGTCAACTGCCCGCCGGGCTGAAGTCCTTCATAAAGCACAGGAGACAAATTAGCACGTCCTGCATATATCGCCGCCGTATATCCGGCGGGGCCCGAACCTACAATCAGGCATTTCACTTTTTCTATTTCCATCGTTCTATTTGTTATTTTACAATTTACTATTCAAGGTTGAAAAACTACTGTTTATCTCAAATCTATGACTTCGGCAGTAGGGTATTGTTTCTTATCGAACACAAACACAGAGTCAGCCAGCTTTAATCCTGTCTGATACCGGGTGATTGTTATCTCGCTCCGGCTGCCGTCTCTCTGTTCTACAGCAATAAAAACAGGTTCGTAAGTATCTTTCGTCACATAAAGCACAATGCGCGATAAATCCTGTTTCTTATTCGTTGCAGTAAGAACAACCTCGCTGACGGGCGTTCCTCTAAACTTCTTTTCAACTCCCAGTTTATAATCAAAGCCTTTCTTATAAAGATAAAGCAACGCGTAAGGATTCATACCCTGCAATTCTTCTTCCGTAGGAGTACTGATGTTCACCTCATCATTTTGCGTTAAATAGCTCCATTGGGTTTCCCCGTCAAACCAAGAAATTGTTTCAGATGTTTTCAATAGAAACTTCTCCCCCTTCAGTTTTATGTTCCCGATGGCTTTACCTAACGAGCCTCCCTTATTAAAAGCCTCTACAGTAAAATCGGCTTGTACACCGCCGGCCTTCTCAAAAGCAGCAGCCGTCTTATCCAGCATGAGTTTTGCCTGCGCTTGTTTTTGGGCAAACACAGGCAAAGTCAGTAAAGCTATCAAAATGCTAAAAATGTACTTTTCCATTTGTTGTATTAACGCTTACTTATTGTAAATTGTTCAATCTCATTTCCAGGTCGTTTTCATCGATACACAACACATCGCGCGCCTTGCTTCCCTGAGTAGGGCCTACGATTCCTGCTTTCTCCAATTGGTCCATAATACGGCCGGCACGGTTATAACCGATAGAGAACTTACGTTGTATCAACGAAGTAGAGCCTTGTTGATGAATAACAATCAGACGAGCGGCATCCTCAAACAACGGATCGAGACGTCCCATATCCACATCACCCAGATCACTGCCCCCATCTTCACTGACATACTCGGGCAGGAAGAAAGCAGTGGGATAACCTTGCTGCTTCGCTATAAACTTCGTTATCTCTTCTACCTCCGGTGTATCGATAAACGCACATTGCACACGAACCGGATCGGCACCTTGCAGGAACAACATATCTCCCCGTCCAATCAGCTGGTTGGCTCCCGGACGGTCGAGAATGGTACGCGAGTCCATCATAGCCGATACACGGAAAGCGACACGTGCCGGGAAGTTCGCTTTAATCGTACCTGTTATAATATTCGTCGTCGGACGCTGGGTAGCGATAATCATATGGATACCTACCGCACGGGCCAACTGGGCAATACGGGCAATAGGCAATTCAATCTCCTTGCCGGCAGTCATGATCAAGTCACCGAACTCATCGATCACCACGACGATATAAGGCATAAACTTGTGCCCCTTTTCCGGATTCAAACGACGATTGACAAACTTCTCGTTATATTCCTTTATATTGCGCACATGTGCCATTTTCAACAAGTCATAGCGGGTGTCCATCTCCACACAGACAGAGTTTAAAGTCTGCACAACCTTGGTTACATCTGTTATAATGGCATCTCCACCATCAGGCAATTTGGCAAGGAAATGGTGTTCTATCACCGAATAAATACTGAATTCCACTTTCTTCGGATCGACCAGAACAAATTTCAGTTCGGCAGGATGTTTCTTATAAAGTAGCGAAGTAATGATCGCGTTCAGACCGACAGATTTACCCTGTCCGGTAGCACCGGCCACAAGTACGTGGGGCATTTTGCAGAGGTCGACCATAAACACTTCATTTGTAATCGTTTTACCAAATGCAATCGGCAAATCATACGTCGATTCCTGGAATTTCTTACTGCCGATAATACTTTGTCCCGAAACGATTTTCGGATTGGAGTTCGGAACTTCGATACCGATCGTTCCCTTCCCCGGAATCGGAGCAATAATACGGATCCCCAATGCAGAAAGGCTGAGAGCAATATCATCCTCCAGTCCGCGTATTTTGGAGATACGCACCCCTTGTTCGGGAGTAATTTCATAAAGCGTCACTGTGGGTCCTACCGTTGCCTTGATCGTGCTGATCTCAATACCAAAACTACGCAATGTATTGATAATCTTATCCTTGTTTGCATTTTGCTCTTCCATATTGATGGTAGGTTCATTATTTTCATAATGCCTCATCAGGTCAATGGTAGGAAAACGGTAATTCTCAAGATCGAGTTTCGGGTTATAAGGCTCCGTCTCTTTGCCACGGTAGTTTTCATCATCATCTTCAGCAACCTCTATTTCAAAGTCCGGTTCTTTATCTGCCTGTTTATCCACCGCAGGCAACGGATCGGGAGTTGTAGGTTCGAATGTCATCGTCACTTCCTCTCCTGCCGGCAGTTCATGCTCCGTATTCGCCGGAACAACAAATTCCGGTTCCCGCACATCCGGTTCCTGTACCTCCGGCTCTTTCACCTTTGTCTCTTTCGAAGCAGGTACCTGCTGGAAAGTCCTGTCCATGGAGAATTCCACTTCATGAGGTTTTGGATTGACAAATTCCGGTTTCGGCTGTTGATCGGCAAAAGCCGGTTTATCTTCTTCTGTCTCTTCCTTCTTAGTACGCTTGAGGAAACTAAGAGTAAAAAGTTTACGCAACCATATCACCGTACGTGCACTGACATAAATCAAGAAACAGATGGCTGTCACGAGCAGTATCAGCCACACTCCCGGCTGTCCGACTTGAGAAGTCAACCAATTGGCGACATTATATCCATGCCGGCCTCCCAGATAGATAAATGAATCCTGATAAGTATCCATAAAGGCGAAGCCGAAAAATACGGAAAACCAAACAAGCAATAACGAACAACCGATAAACCATTTCCACAACCGGACAATTCGCACACGCATCAGCTTCAAACCGGCCACCGCCAGAAAAACAAGGATAAAAAACGACGATATACCGAAACAGTCGTTAATCAGATAGCTGGCCAGTTGAGCCCCACGTGAACCGGCATAGTTTTTCACATGATTATTCACCGTCGATAAATCATGCGGATTTCCACTGTCAATAATGCTCTGGTCGGCTGCCCCTGTAAAGAAGAAGGAAGAGAATGCCAACAATAAATATACAGAGAATATCACCAGTACCAACCCGATGACAAAATGAATCGTCTCGTTCTTAAAAAATGCTGTAAACTTATTAGTAGAAGGTACTTTAGATTCCGTATCTTTCTCTTTATCTGATTTCTTTTTTGCCATGAGTATTCTTTTACCTTTATATTATATTAGAGATGCAAAAGTAGTAAAAAAACAATTTTCTTCCTAACTGTTACCTTTAAAGTTATTGCCTATTCCCAATTATCCTCCAGCCATACAGGATACAAGAAGCCCGCCTTCTGCCATATGACGCTGTGTATCTTTAAGCAGCTTTAGATTGTTTTATTACTAATCCCCGCTCTCTTTCAATCCTTTTTCTTACCTTTGCGTTTCAAATTAAGCAGATATGAAGAAAGAGAGTCAGACTATATTCGATAAAAATGTAATAGAATTCGTTACGGTAGCCGCAGAATTCTGTGCTTTTCTGGAACGTGCCGAGGGCATGAAACGTAAGGCTTTTGTCGATACAACCCTAAAAATACTTCCATTGCTTTATCTCAAGGCATCCATGCTCCCTAAGTGCGAAACAATAGGTGATGAAGCACCGGAAACTTATGTGACAGAAGAGATGTACGAAGTTTTACGTATAAACCTGTCGGACATCCTGGCTGAGAAAGACGACTATCTCGAAGTTTTCCTACCGGAGATGGCATACAGCGACCAACCGATCAAGAAAAACATTTCGGAAGATCTTGCCGACATTTATCAGGATATCCGTGATTTTATTTTCGTATTTCAACTCGGTCTGAATGAAACGATGAACGATTCTCTTGCCATCTGCCAAGAAAACTTCGGAATGTTATGGGGGCAAAAGTTGGTAAATACCCTTCGTGCACTCCATGATGTGAAGTATAATCAGGAGCCGGATGAAGAAGAGGAGACTGAAGAAGAAGATGAGTATGAATCAGACAATGACCATTGCCATTGTGATGACGAAGACTGTCATTGCGAAGAGGGCGATTGCCACTGCCACGACCATGGCTGTCATTGCCACGACGATGAATAAGAAAAGAAAATGGTTATAAAAAGAACAATAAGCAAAGAAGAGATAAAGGAACTGCCGAAAGCTGTCTTTGAGGGACCGATATATGTGATCCAAAGCGAAAAGGAGGCCGACAAGGCAGTAGCGTATCTGCAGGCGCAACAGATATTGGGTATTGACAGCGAAACCCGCCCGTCATTCACCAAAGGGCAGTCTCATAAGGTAGCGTTACTGCAAATCTCGTCAGACGAATGTTGTTTCCTGTTTCGTTTAAACATGACAGGACTCACACAATCGTTAATAGGACTATTGGAAAACCCGGAAATAATAAAAGTGGGATTATCACTTCGTGACGATTTCATGATGTTGCATAAACGTGCACCGTTCAATCAGCAGGGTTGCATAGAACTACAGGATTTCGTACGTCCTTTCGGCATTCAGGACAAAAGTCTGCAAAAGATATACGGCATTCTGTTCAAAGAAAAGATTTCCAAGTCACAACGCCTATCCAACTGGGAAGCAGATGTACTGACGGATGCTCAGAAACAGTATGCGGCAACAGACGCATGGGCCTGCCTGAACATCTATAACCGGTTGCAAGAGCTAAAACGTACCGGCAACTTTGAAATAGAAGAAGCCACCGTACCCGCCGAAGACGAATCGCAGGCAAAATAGCCTTTCTTCCCTTTTCATAAATCATCATCATTCATAAATCATAATTCACAATGTATAAAGTATACTTAAAACCCGGCAAAGAAGAATCATTAAAACGTTTTCACCCCTGGATTTTCTCCGGTGCTATCGCCCGTTTTGACGGAGAACCGGAAGAAGGTGAAGTTGTGGAAGTATACACCTCTAAAAAAGAATTTATAGCCGAAGGACATTTCCAGATAGGAAGTATCGCGGTGCGCGTGCTCTCTTTCAAACAGGAGCCAATCGATTCCGACTTCTGGAAGCGTAAATTAGCAATAGCCTATGACATGCGCAAGAGTATCGGAATCGCCACCAATCCCACCAACGACACCTATCGTCTGGTGCATGGCGAAGGAGATAATCTGCCCGGCCTGGTAATCGATATATACGCCAAGACAGCCGTCATGCAAGCCCATTCTGCCGGTATGCACGTCGACCGGATGGCCATTGCCGAAGCTTTGTCGGAAGTGATGGGCGACAAAATAGAAAATATTTATTATAAATCAGAAACAACCCTGCCCTTCAAAGCCGATCTTTTCCCGGAAAACGGTTTTCTGAAAGGCGGAAGCACCGATAATATCGCCCGCGAATACGGTTTGCTGTTTCATGTAGACTGGTTGAAAGGACAGAAAACAGGCTTTTTTGTAGACCAACGTGAGAACCGGGCTCTATTGGAACGTTATGCCAAAGACCGTTCGGTACTGAATATGTTCTGCTATACGGGAGGATTCTCGTTTTATGCAATGCGCGGCGGTGCCAAGCTTGTCCATTCCGTAGACAGCTCGTCCAAAGCAATTGATCTGACAAACAAAAACGTCGAACTGAACTTCCCCGGTGACCCACGTCATGAAGCATATGCAGAAGATGCCTTTAAGTATCTTGACCGGATGGGTGACCAATACGACCTGATCGTTCTTGATCCGCCTGCTTTTGCAAAACATAAAGACGCGCTACGCAATGCCTTGCAAGGTTATCGTAAATTGAATGCCAAAGCTTTTGAAAAAATCAAACCGGGTGGCATACTGTTTACTTTTTCCTGTTCACAGGTAGTAACCAAAGATAATTTCCGTACTGCCGTGTTTACCGCAGCTGCCATGTCGGGACGTAGCGTACGTATTTTGCATCAGTTGACGCAGCCGGCAGATCATCCTGTCAATATTTACCATCCGGAAGGAGAATACCTGAAAGGATTGGTTCTATATGTGGAGTAAGGCCCAATAACAGAATAAAGGAATTACCAAAGTTAATTAAGGTTAACAAATCGCAGATTTATAGCAAAACATTATGTTCTAAAACATAAAACCATTTATCTTTGCACTGTGTTTTTCATGGTATTAGATTTAAGGTTAATAAAGATTGGCTGTCTGGGATAGATAGCCTTCTTTTTTTTATATACCTGTCCCATCCCTATTTTCCTCTTGAAACAGGCTCTTTTCTCCACACTTTTGGTGCGCAATCAACGAAAAACATTATATTTGCAGCTATATTGAATAGTAACGAGCTACAAACGAAGTCGCATTGTACAGTAATACCACCTGACTAAAATTGCAGCTTATTACCCGTAACCTGTAACTAAATGAAAACAATATGAGCATCAAGTATCGATTGATTATTATGAACTTCCTGCAGTTCTTTGTGTGGGGATCGTGGTTAATTTCGTTAGGTGGCTATATGGGCGGTGTTCTGCACTTTGAAGGTGGACAAATAGGTGCCATCTTTGCTACAATGGGGATCGCTTCACTTATCATGCCGGGCCTGACAGGTATTATCGCCGACAAGTGGGTAAATGCCGAAAGACTGTACGGTATTCTTCACCTTTTGGGCGCAGCCTGTCTTTTCTATGCTTCCCCAGCCACTGATTACAACCATATGTATTGGGCAATGTTACTCAACCTGTTGGTATATATGCCAACCTTGTCATTGGCCAACACCGTTTCATACAATGCTCTTGAACAATATAAATGTGATATCGTCAAAGATTTCCCTCCCATTCGTGTATGGGGAACTATCGGTTTCATTTGCGCCATGTGGGCGGTAGACTTGACAGGATTCAAATCCTCCTGTGCGCAACTTTATGTAGGCGGTGCGGCAGCACTCATTCTGGGTTTCTATTCTTTTACGCTTCCCGCCTGTCCGCCTGCCAAAAGCGAAAACAAAAATATGCTTTCCGCTTTCGGACTCGATGCACTGGTATTATTCAAACGCAAGAAAATGGCTATTTTCTTCTTTTTCTCCATGCTGTTAGGGGCTGCTTTGCAAATCACAAACAGTTACGGAGATCTTTTTTTAGGCAGTTTTGCTTCCATACCCGAATTTGCCGATTCATTCGGGGTGAAGCATTCCGTCATCCTGCTTTCTATCTCACAAATGAGTGAAACCCTGTTTATTCTTGCCATACCCTTCTTTTTGAGACACTTCGGAATCAAACGGGTGATGCTTATCAGCATGTTCGCGTGGGTATTCCGCTTCGGCCTTTTCGGACTCGGCGACCCGGGATCCGGACTATGGATGCTGATACTTTCAATGATCGTTTATGGGATGGCATTTGATTTCTTCAACATTTCGGGTTCTCTGTTTGTTGAATTAGAAGCCAAACCGGAAATCAGAGCCAGCGCCCAAGGACTATTCTTTATGATGACCAACGGATTGGGAGCCATCATCGGAGGATATGCCAGCGGTGCGGTAGTAGATGCTTTCTCGGTTTATTCGGATGGAATGTTAATCAGCCGCGAATGGCCGGATATCTGGTTTATTTTTGCGGGTTATGCATTAGTCATCGGAATTTTGTTTGCACTGGTTTTCAGATACAAGCATCAACCCGAAGAATTAAGTAAAAAATAACAATGGATAAAAAGATAGAATTACAAGTATTAAACATCTCCAACAGCCAGGCACAGGTAGGTGCCTATGCCTTGGTGTTAGGAGAAGTGGACGGGGAACGGCAACTGCCTATCATCATAGGTCCTGCCGAAGCGCAAGCCACTGCCTTATGTCTGAAAGGTGTAAAGGCACCACGCCCGTTAACGCACGATTTATTCTACACTTGCCTGAACATTCTGGGAACCAAAATGCTCAGAGTTCTTATTTACAAAGCAAAGGAAGGTGTTTTCTACTCGTACATTTATCTGCAAAAAGAGGAAGAGATTATCCGTATCGATTGCCGTACTTCGGATGCCATCGCACTGGCTGTGCGTTCCGACTGTCCGATCTATATTTATGAATCCATCCTCGATAGAGAGTGTATCCGTTTGGATGATGACGATGAACGTCCCGCAGAGAATCCGGATAAAGAAAATGAAACCAGTGACTCTACCAACATAAATTCATTGGAAAACGCATTAGAACAGGCTATCAAAGACGAAAATTATGAGTTGGCAGCCCGCTTGCGTGATGAGATAAACCGAAAAAAATAAAACCAGAATATGCACGTTTTTTATACCCCCGATATACTGACCAAACCGGAACTTCCAGAAGAAGAAGCACAGCACTGCACGCGTGTATTGCGTCTCGGTATAGGTGACGAGATTACCCTTACGGATGGTAAAGGTAACTTCTACCGTGCAGAAATCACTGCGGCGACTAATAAGCGTTATTTAGTAAAACTGATTGAAACCATTCCGCAAGCACCTCTATGGTCGGGACACTTGCATATTGCCATGGCACCGACCAAGAATATGGACCGCAATGAATGGTTTGCCGAAAAAGCAACAGAGATCGGTTTCGATGAACTGACATTTCTTAATTGCCGCTTCTCTGAACGGAAAGTCATCAAAACGGAACGTATCGAGAAAATACTCGTATCTGCCATGAAGCAATCACTGAAAGCACGTTTGCCTAAATTGAACGAGATGGTGGAATTTGACAAATTCATAGCCCAAGATTATCCGGGACAAAAGTTCATAGCACACTGCTATGAAGGTGAAAAGCCCCTTTTAAAGGATATACTGGAACCGGGGAAGGACGCTTTAGTACTAATCGGCCCGGAAGGAGACTTCAGTGAAGAGGAAGTCAAAAAAGCGATCGGGAAAGGTTTCCGCCCTATTAGCTTAGGTAAATCGCGGCTACGAACAGAAACGGCGGCACTGGTGGCAACAATGGTAATAAATAGCGATTAGCGAGCTGCGCTATCACTCCGCATGGCACTTATCACTAATCACTATTACTGAATACTTTTCACTTAAAAAACAAATAATTATGGTAAAGAAGATGATTTCCCGACTTTTAGTATCAGCAATGCTGATTGTATTCATTGCCGCATGTTCTCAGAAATCGGAATACACAAGTGCCATTCCGGCAGATGCCTCAGCTGTAGCGTCTATCAACCTAAAGTCTCTCGCTGACAAATCGGGCCTGAAAGACAAAGAAAACGAAGCTGCTAAACAAAAAATGATAGAAGCCTTGAAAAGCGGAACTACAGCGGCCACTTTCCAACAATTGGAGAAAGTATTGAACAATCCGAAAGAGTCGGGAATAGATGTGGACGCACCCGTTTACGTCTTCACCTCTCCTTCTTTCCCATACGCATCCTTAGTTACCAAAATACTCGACATCGATAAATTGCGCATTTCGCTGGATGTCATGGTAAAAGAGCAGATTTGTCAACCTGTGGAAGAGACTGACGGATATAGCTATGCCGTAGTGGCCAACCAAAACATATTCGCTTTCAACGAAACAACCGCAATGCTCGTGCAAGTAAACCGGAAATCGCAAATGGAAAATGCACAGAAAGCCATTGGTGAACTGATGAAACAGACTCCCGAAAAGAGTATCGCAGGCAACGCCGGTTTTCAGAAAATGCAGAAACAAAAAGGAGATGTCAACTTCCTGGCATCATTGGCCGCACTGCCACAAGCATATGCCCGCCAATTAAACATAGGACTGACAAGTATCAAGGTAGATCCCAAAGATATCATGGCCCTCGGCAACCTTAATTTTGAAAAAGGAAAAATAGCTCTGCAATTTGAATATTATACAGAAAACGAGGAAGCCAAAGCAATGCTGAAAAAGCAAGAAAAGGCAACTACAAAGCTAAACACAACTTTCCTTAAATATTTCCCGGCCTCAACGATTGCATTTATGAACATAGGAGCCAACGGGGAAGAACTATACAATTTATTGCAAGAAAACGAAGAATTCCGTAATACGGTATCCATTTCCAAAGCGGAAGAAGTAAAGGCATTGTTCGCCTCCTTCAACGGTGACATCTCTGTCGGACTGATCAATATAACCATGGGAAAAGACCCGGCTTTCGTAGCATATGCGGATGTGAAAAACGGGAATGCACTGAAAGCACTTTATGACAACAAGAAAGCATTGAATCTGAAAAGAGGAGAAGACATCGTGCTACTGAGTGATAATGAATATGTGTACAAATCAAGAGCCATGAACATTTTCTTCGGATTCAAAGATAACCAGATGTACGCCACCAATGACGAATTACTATACAAAAATATCGGCAAAGCGGCTGATAAGTCGATAAAAGATACCAGTTATGCATCGGACATGAAAGGTAAGAACTTCTTCTTTGTCATCAATATGGACGCTATTCTCGAACTGCCGATAGTGAAAATGATGACAGGCTTCGGAGGAGAAGAATACCAGACCTATTATAATCTTGCGTCACAAGTCAGCTATCTGGAAGTGAGCAATGTAAGTGACGGTGTAAGTGAAGTAGATCTTATTCTAAAAAACAAAGATACCAATTCGTTGAAACAAATCGTAGACTTCGTCAAGAAGTTTACCGGCATGTAATATTGAAGATATGAAAAGTATCCACCTGCGGCAGACACTTCCACAAGTGTTTGCCGACCGTAATTCTATCACATCGGATATCTGGCATAAAAATGTCGTATTCAGCAAGGGCGAGATGTATCTGATAGAAGCAGCATCCGGAACCGGAAAATCATCGTTATGCAGTTATATTTACGGTTACCGGAACGACTACCAGGGGATCATTAATTTCGATGAAACAAATATCAAAGCATATTCAGTGGAGCAATGGGTCAACCTCCGAAAACACTCGCTGAGTATGCTTTTTCAGGATTTACGCCTGTTTACCGAACTGACGGCACTCGAAAACATCCAGTTGAAGAACAACCTGACCGGCTACAAGAAAAAAAAGGAGATCCTCGCACTTTTCGAAACAATGGGTATTGCAGACAAAGCTCATATAAAGGCCGGCAAGTTATCTTTCGGACAACAACAACGGGTGGCCTTTATCCGGGCGCTCTGCCAGCCTTTCGACTTTATCTTTCTGGACGAGCCAATCAGTCATTTGGACGATTGTAATGGAAAGATCATGAGCAACCTGCTTCTGGAAGAAGCAGGAAGACAAGAAGCCGGAATCATCGTTACTTCCATCGGGAAACACATCGAATTACCCTATAATCATGTTTTACGCCTGTAATACAACCCAATTATGACACTCATCTGGAAGCTTCTTCGCCAACATATCAGCATCGGTCAACTTGCCGGTTTCTTTTTTGCCAACCTCTTTGGCATGATGATCGTATTACTCAGTATACAGTTTTATAAAGATATCATCCCGATGTTTACTGAAGGAGACAGCTTTATGAAAAAAGATTATATCATCGTCAGTAAAAGAATCAGTACGTTAGGATCTTTCGCCGGCAAAAGCAATACCTTCTCTCCGCAAGAAATAAAAGAACTGAAGGAACAGCCTTTCACCGAAGAGATAGGTATCTTTACCCCTTCACAGTTTAAGGTATCGGCAGGTCTTGGTATGCAGGAAGCCGGTATCCGCCTTTCCACAGATATGTTTTTTGAAGCGGTGCCCGATGAATTTGTCGATGTAAAACTCGACAAATGGCATTTTGACGAAGAAACGCGCAGCATACCTATTATCATCCCGCGCAATTATTTAAATCTGTATAACTTCGGTTTTGCCCAAAGTCGAAGTCTCCCCAAGCTTTCGGAAGGTGTAATGAGCCTGGTGCAGATGGATATCACTCTACGTGGTAACGGACAGACAGAGCAATACAAAGGCAACATTGTCGGTTTTTCCAATCGGTTAAATACGATATTAGTTCCGGAATCCTTTATGGCATGGGCCAATAATAACTTTGCACCGGAAAAAGAAGCACAACCGGCACGTCTTATTGTTGAAGTCGGTAACCCTGCAGATGCTTCTATCGCCAAATACTTCCAACAAAAAGGTTATGAAACGGAAGACGGAAAACTGGATGCCGGAAAAACCACTTACTTTTTGCGCCTAATCGTAGGCATTGTGCTCGGTGTCGGTTTATTCATCAGTATTCTTTCCTTTTATATCCTGATGCTAAGCATCTTCCTTCTTCTTCAAAAAAATACGACTAAGTTGGAAAACCTGCTACTGATAGGATATAGCCCTGCACGCGTAGCACGCC
>OAVB01001676.1_pt1 | contig 12781 bp, 7 predicted proteins | sample 1516871 | NCBI WGS metagenome assembly OAVB01 (sample SAMEA2580069, study PRJEB22360) | human gut metagenome | biome: human gut; feature: human-associated habitat; material: faeces | place: Denmark | collected 2008/2010 | reverse complement strand
CACCAGCGGTAGTGGATGCCGTAGCGGCGGACATTAACGCGCCCGATACCGGGGCTATCATTATTTCGTTGAAATGCGCTTGTTCCAGAAGATGCAGTATCCAGTCTTTAAGGGTGGAGTTCTTGATGACGCCCGCAATTGTTCCTGTTCCGATCAGCAGTACGGCTACGGTGGACATCTTTTGAAGACCGTACTCTATACTCGGCAAGATGTTTTTCCATTGTTTCATGCAGAGAATGCCGCAGATGCCGCAGATGGGCAATGCGATGAGAGGGTCGACGGTGATTCCTGCCACAGGCCGCAGGGCGAGTAGGATGATTGTGATAATGGGGGCTACCAGACTGCTGGCAAGAGACGGCAATTGTTTGTCGTCTGCAACTTCTTCTTCTTGTTTGGTTCCATTGTTTGTCAATCTTTTAGGGATAAGACGCATGATAACGAAAATCGTAAAAAGTAGTCCTATAACTGCCGGCAGAACATTATAAAACATGACCGATGAGAGATCGGCTTTAAAGTTTTCGGCGGCAATGATGGTATTCGGGTTGGGAGATACTATATTACCACATTTTCCACCGCCGATCATGGCTATCAGCAGCACGGATGGCGACAGTCCCAGACGTTTTCCGATGGATAAGGCGATGGGGGCTACGGTGATAACCGCTACGTCGATAAAGACGCCGACTGTACACAGCAACATAGTGGCCAGAGCCAAAGCGGCAAATACACGCTTCTCACCGAGTGTGTTGATGATGGCATTGGAAATAGTAGTTGCTGCTCCTGTTTTGATTAGTATGCCCGATAGCACACCTGCCGCCGAAATGTCCTTGTTTTGTTTATTACCCCCACCCCCCCCCCTGCCGTAAGAATGCGAATAATGGCCGGAGTTACGTCCTTGACACCGTCCGTCATCACGCTTACGGTATCTGCCAGTGACAGTCCACCCAATAATCCGCCTACAATAGCACCGGCAATCAGGCTGTAGGTAGGAGATATTTTCTTTATAATTAAAAAGACGGATATTAATAATCCGAATAAAGCACCGATGGCAGTCATAGAAGAGGATTTGATTTATGATTTGTGATTTATGATTTATGCTTGGGTTCGGGGGATTTAGGAATTCGGGGTGAAATGCTGTATGATACGGAGGAGCTGGGTGACGGTTCGCTCTATATTATTCAGGGTGAATTCTTTTTGCATGGCCTGGTCTAAGGAAACAGGAGCCGGTTGAATGGACAGTACGGCGGTAAATCCCATTTCATTCAGTTGGGTGGTAGCTTCTACTCCTCCTCCCAATGCTATTACGGGAACATGCTGTTCGTGAGCTATTCTCAGTATTCCACCCAGTGCTTTTCCCATAGCTGTCTGGGCATCGAGTTTTCCTTCTCCCGTGAATACTAAATCGGCATCTTGCAGCGATTCGTGAAAATGCAGTATTTCCAGTATGGTGTCGATGCCCGGTTTGAGGGTAGCCCGGAGGAAAGGCAACAGACCGCCTCCCATACCACCGGCTGCTCCGGCACCGGGGATGGAAGCGATGTTTATACCTTTCTGTTCCTCGATTACAGCAGCATAATGTTGTAAACCTTTGTCCAGTGCTATTACTTCTTCATCGGAGGCTCCTTTTTGCGGAGCATATACAAAAGCGGCTCCTTGCGGACCGTAAAACGGATTGTTTACATCACAGGCAATAATAAAAGAAGATTCTTGCAAAGCCGGGTGGAGATGTGAATCGTCAATGGAAGCTATGTGCATCAGGTTGCTTCCCTGTGGATCCAGCCTGTTTCCCGATTTATCAAGAAAACGAACGCCTAAAGCAGCCAGCATACCTATCCCGGCATCATTCGTCGCACTCCCTCCAAGCCCCATGATGAACTGCCGGCAACCTCTGTTCAGTGCATCCAGAACGATTTCTCCCGTGCCATAGGTAGAAGTGTTCATCGGGTTTCGTAGTAGATCCGGGACTAACGGTAGACCACTGGCGGCGGCCATTTCAAGTATGGCCGTTGTTCCGTCTCGGGTAATTCCGTAGGTTACTTCAATCGGGTTCATCAACGGATCGTGTACGAGGCATGATATTCTGTCGACATTTAATCCCGTACAGATGGCTTCTGTCGTTCCTTCGCCTCCGTCTGCAATCGGAAACGTGGCTATGTTGCAGTGAGGATATACTTTTAAAATAGCTTTCTCTGCTGCTTTGGCAATGTCGAGAGACCCAACTGAACCCTTAAATGAGTCGAATGCAAGAAGTATCTTTTTCATGGTTGTGCATCGTTTTAATTAAAACCTCTTTATAATCAAACCTTTTTTGATTCACCAAAAATAAGACTTTAATTTTTTATTTCCTTGGCTTTTTGTACCAATTCGATTGCCATATCCAATGGTTTTTCAAATGGGGTAGTGGTATTATGCCAAGGAGTACGTATCCATTCTTCTTCCCAGTTGTCCAAATCACCGCGTTGCTTGGAGAAATAGAGCTTTAGGCGCGGAATATAGTAATCTTTGATCAATCCGCTCCAAAAACGTGCTGCATAATCCTCCTGGAATCCTCCCCAAGTGGTAATCAGCCGTTTGGCATTTGCTTCATAAGCATCTTTTTCCGCAGGTGTAGTACCGCTATTTCTGGCCAGTTCCACCCATTCCTCCAAACGGTAGAGCGGGTGAGAAGCCAGCAATTTATCAACGTTTAGCAGCAGGTCGATAGCTTGATTTAAATGTTGATGTGCGGCAACCGGCTTTCCGGCGGTATCTTCAGTCAGTGCTTGCTTGTAAAGTTTGTCAGCTTGGGCAGCGATGTAATAGGAAGCAAATTCAATGGCATCGTTGACGTAGAGTTTGGAACGATTTAAGCTGTCTGCACTTGCCAAGAATAATTCTATTCCGTGCAGGAAATCGTCGCTTACGTCTATCTTACTGATACGCCGTTGATCCGGAATTACCGTTTGCCAAGTGAAACGGGGATAGGAATACAGCGAACTGTATGCTGTCTTTCTGAATAGCTCCCAGGCATTTTTCATACTTTCCGGATAGGCACCGTAACGGGCCGTGCAATATGAAGGCATCCATTGCTCCGGATCGATTGCCTGATCGGTCCATCCCATATCTGCCAGTAGCTCGTAGACCACTTCGTTATTTTCGAGCCCTTCGGGTGCTGAGCCGAAACCGATCAGGTTTCCGTGAGAAGGGGCTTTCAGTGCTTCGGCTGAGGAGGTGGCATACATCTGTAAATCGCCTGTCAAAGGTGTTTTTCCTCCGAAATTAGGCACATAGCTGAATATCCATTTCTTTCCGTAGAAACCATCATGTACTTTCCAGGTCTGTTCGGTTCCCCAGACCCATTTCGGGTAATCGTTACCTAAATCGATGATGATCATTTTATCATCCGGGACGTGGCTTAATAATGCTTGCAGGCTTGCTTTGTCCCAGAAATCATGTTGATAGCCGAATGTCCAGCCTTGGGTCACCCAGATGGCATCCGGATTTCCTGCCGTGATGGAGCGATAGATAGATTCTCCGTATTGGGCCAGTAATTTATGTTTTCCTTCCACGTCGTCTTTTGCAACAGGAAGTTCCATCTCGTTGAAGCTGTCCGAGAGATAATAAGTGTTTTTTCCGAATTCCTTTTCCCACTCCTTGACGAACCGTTTTCCGATTTCTTCAAAGAAAGGAGAATCCGGAGGGAGCACGTAGGCATTGAATTTATCATCGAAACCACCCCATTTCAGGTGTTTGAACTTTATATCGGGATGCTTTTCGGCAAAAGCCATCGGCACGAAACCTGCAAAGGCCGGTGCTATCGGCTGCATTCCCAATTCGCGCATGCGGTTAATGATCTGATGTTGTAATTCAATCTGGCTTTTCTGCCATTCGTCGGACAGAGGTCTGTCCCAAGTATTCAGATTTCCCATGCGATGCCAGGGGAGGTGTGCCGGAGCAGTGAAAAATTCTCTGGTTTCTTCTTTTGTCAATCCCATTTGCAGCCATACGCGTTCGGCAATGGCTTCGCTGGCAACAGTGGCCAACGGCATGTTTACTCCTCGGAGTGCCATCCAGTCTATTTCGTTTTCCCAGCGCGCCCAGTCCCAGTAGGGAGTGGTGTATCCGTAGGTACAGACATTCAGGAAATACCGGAAGTCGTAAGGCGTGGTTTGTTTTCTTAATGAATAATCGGGCCATAAAGAGGGAAGTTCCAAATGTTCGCCACTCCAAGTCTTCATACTATGGCATGCTTCTCTCAGATAGGTGTGAAAAGCATAGCAAAGTGCTACTGTGCTACTTCCTTTGAGGGTTAGTTTTCCTTCTTTTGCTTCTATTTCAAAGGTTTCTTTCCCGTCAACGGGATTTATCTGTTGAAAACTAATACCATTTACTTTTTCTCCAATTTGCCGCTCGATGACGTGTTTGGCAGGAGTTACAATATCGGCGGAACCGGAAGTACCGGTGCAGGCGCCCGTAAAAAATACCCAGGCAATAGAAAAACAGGTAAGAAAGAAGCTTCTCATACAATTAGATTTTCAAAATTAATAAAGAGAGCCGGCAACCAAAGACATTAGGGGAATCTCCCCGGTTGCCGGCTGAAAAATGATAGTTGGATTGTGTTAAGATTACATTACTTCAGGACTAATTTGGCCGTAACATTGTTCACTTTAGCAACGTAGATGCCTTTATCTATATTCAAAGTGGTTGAAGCATCTTTCTGAATAGTACCTTCGTATACTTGTTTGCCGGTCAAGTCGTAAACAGATACGGACACAGTACCTTCGAAACCATCTACGAACAGTTGGTTACCATCATTCCAGATTTTAATACTTGACTTTTGGGCTGCCGGGTTCCATAGACCGGTTGCACTTCCATATTCTACAGCACCGATGGCGGGAGTAGCCGGGCGGGCAGTACCTAATTGGTCTGTTGTAGGAATCGTTACTCCTGCATAGCTGGCTGTTCCTTTGGCTATTGCAATACTGTTTTCACAAAGAGAAGCGATAGGTGTGGCATCATTACTCAGAGTCGGGCTCCATACTTCATCTCCTTCAATATCGGGAAATACTGTGTTATCCAATTTGTACAATGAAGTAAACAGCTTGCTGGTTGCGAAATCAGTAACCTTGATATTGGAGTTATCAAACAGGGCAGAGTGGTCTACATTGTTTAACTGGGTATCGTCTGCGGTAGCATAAGTCGCTCCATAAACACAGTTCTTTAATTCCCAATCATAGTTTCTTACGATTTCAACGCCGTCTTTTTTGTCTCCTTTCCAGAAACCTAAATCAGTAGGAACGAAATAAGCTCCATCAACCAACCCACCTGTATTTCCGGCAATAATGGTATTTACCAATACCAGTTTTGAAGAACAATCAGTATTGGAACATACGAAAATACCGCCACCTAAATTCTTGGTTGAGTAATTGGCTGTGATGGTGCTATTGATAATTTTTACACCGTCAAGTGGTTTTGATACATCACGTGAGTAGATATAAATAGCACCGGCACGGTTTCCGGCATAATTGTTCACAAATGTACTGTTTGTTATTGTCAATGCAAATGCTGATTCGTTTTTACCATTGGTGCTATACATATAAATGGCACCTCCGGAAGCCGAACTATTGTTGTTTTTGAATGTAGAATTTTCAATAGTCACTTTGGCATTATTATAAATGCGGATACAGCCTCCATCACCTGTTGCCGAGTTACCGTCGAAAAGACAGTTCTTTATAGAGCAGGTTACATCCTGACTTACTCCTAATACGCCACCCGAACTACTGTGCATATTCTTGATAAAGTCACAATCTTGGATATTTAGGTTGGCTCCTGTCTGTACGAATAATGCTTGAGCTTTATTTTTCCCTGTAAAGACGCAATTTTTAATCATAATCGTGCAAGCTCCTTTCATTGATAATGTTTGCTTGGCACCGGTAAATTTTATTTTGTTTCCGGTAGCTTGGTTCATACCATCGATAGTCAATGATTTGGAATCTATGGTGACAGCATCAAATTCTTCGATGTCATCCGTTGCAAGATTAAACTTGATAACATCGTCAGTTTGTGCACTTGCCATAATGTTAGGGAAAGAACCTTCTACTGAAGGGTCGCCACTGGCACTTGTCACCGTAAGGTCTGCTGCAAACATATTACATGTTGCTAAACTTAATATTGCCGAAAGTAAAATTTGTTTTTTCATAACAATACAATTTTAATTGATTAATAAATGATATATCAGATAAAAGTTCCAAAGTTCGATTTTATAACACCAGCTTATGTGTATAGATCTCATTACCGTTTCTCAACCATAGCAAAACAATCTTTGATTTTTGGTTGTAAATAGGTAATTTGTCTCCATCTTGGATATAGGTATCGAAAATGATTTCTCCGGTGATTGAGTAAAGCTTTACATTAGCTATTCCTTCAATTCCTGTTATACGATAATTGTTACCGTCTTTTACAATCTCTATATTGTTTTTCTCATCCGTTATCGGTTTATTACCGGTAGCGTTTGATAAGTCGATTTTTACATAGACAGGTAAATGGTCTGAGACTGCTGTGAGGTCGATTTCACTCTGATCAGCAATTCCGGTTTCTACAACACGATAGGATGTGGAAGATTGGTTGTGACCTAAGATAAAGTCAATACAGTTTGCCGGAGCCGTAGACGGATAGGTGAACTGTTTGGTATTATTTAAGATAGAAAATCCATTATTTTTGAATGTAACCATCGCCCGGTAAGTCTCTTTTATGTTAAGATCACCTCCTAAAAAAACAGGTTTACTGACACTTTTTGCAAATTTGATGATATAGTCGGTTGCTACATCTCGGTCTTCTGCATTCAGAGAGTAATGGGTAGATAGGAAATAATAATCGGGAAATTCTGCAATTATGATTCCACGATTGTCATCCGGATCGGGTTTTGCCGTTCCTCCTCCTGTTCCTTTAGGAATAAGATGGGTTTTTACTCCAAGCGGTTCTTCTTTGCTTAATAAGGCGATACCGTAGTAGGTATTATGAGTAATTAAAAAACGGGATTTCATTCCGGTTTTAGTACCCAATTGTTCGGCACAGTCTTTCACAAATCTTTGATCTACTTCTTGGATGGCTACTACATCGGGAGTTACACTTTTGATGACAGATGCAATTTTATCTATTTGACGCGAGTTGATGATGGTGTGCCCTTGAATATTATAGGTCATCATCGTCAGTTGTTTTCCCGAATCGTCTGCATGTGCCTGAATCAATCCATAACAGAGACTTATGGCAGTCACCAATAGGCAGCGTAAAGCGGTATTGAGTCTATTCATACTGTTAATTATTTAGTTTCTTTTATTAATTCTAATTCTGTGATAATAGGTAAATGGTCCGATAACAGCGATTGTATGGATTGAGTACGAACAACACGCCAGGCGTTTTTAGGATATCCGAAGAGATAATCAATTTTTATAGATGGTTTATGGGATGGAAAAGTAAGATCGTCATTTGTCAGTAAATTCCAACCGGTCATTCCTCTTTGTATCGTTTTGGAGTCTGGGCGTGCGTTGAAATCACCTCCTAAGATGACAGGGTAAGGCGATTGCATCAATGTTTCCGTAATCTTTTGTATCTGTAAAAAACGGGTATCTTCTGAAAAATAATCCAGATGCGTGCAGGCAAAAGTAATTGTATCGGTACCGTTTACTTCGAAAGTACCTTGAAGCATCACCCTTTGTTCTTTTTCCTGTGGGCGAGGTAGCATCATTTTCTCTACTCTGAAATACGGATGTTTGGAAAGCATTCCTATACCGTAATATCCATTTTTATAAGTAATTGATTTTCCGTACAAAGGATACATTCCGGTACGGTATCCTAACTCTGTAATGAAATCTTTTCCATTCTGTCTGGGGGCTCTTTCACGGTAGGTTTTACTGTCAACTTCTTGTAAAGCGACAAAGTCCGGTTGGAAAGCTTTGATGTGTTCGGCTATTTGTTCCAGAGAGGCCAGCTCACCAAAACGGAGATTATAAGTCATGACACGGATGCGCAATGTGTCTTGTTTTTGAGCGAAAGCCCAATTACCCCCAAAGATTGAAAGTAATGTTATTAATAGAAACTTTTTCATTTTGTTTATTTTAGTTTTTCGTATCCTCATCCGAATCGTTTCCGCCATTCCCGGAAGTTTCCGGAGCATTCTCTTCTGTTCCGCAGGAACAGAAGAGAGCCATCAGAGTGAATATGGGCAGGTATATATTCTTATGTCTCATGATATTGTTTTTTTACCAACCTGGATTTTGTCCTAACGATGGGTTTTTTAATCTTTCCTGATAGGGGACAGGCCATAGATAATGCTTGCTTTCATCAAAATTGCGTGAACCGCCTTCGGCAGTAGATTTATCATAAACCACATCACCGAACTCATCTACAATCGGGTTATCCTGATCGTCCACGTACGGACAGCCACCCAATTCATTCATACATACTTCCAAGCTGGGGCAAGTAATAGCACGGCCGAGGCGGAAACCTTCTTTCCAGCGCAGAATATCAAAGTACCGCATACCGTCGAATGACATTTCAATTCGTCTTTCACGTCTTAATTCTGTTTTTAAATCCATATTCCATGCTTCCAGTTCAGAGAGTTTCATCGGATGCATTCCTACCCTGTTACGCAGGCGATTGATCGTTTCATCGATTTGGTCTTGGGTTAAAGTTTCTCCTTGCTGGTTAAATAAGGCTTCTGCATAAATAAGGATAATTTCCGGATAACGAATTACGTTGATGTTATTGTGATCTTGGTCTGTCAGACCGGCCAACTCCGGAGAATTATATTTTTTGAAATAAAATCCGGTCTTTGTATTGGCACCGTTATTATTGTTCCCTTGCAAGGAAGCAAAACGAGGTAAGCCGAAAGTTGCATTTACTCTGTTGCCGGCATCACCATCATCACCGCCGGGCCATGCATCTCCCGGGGTATAGAGGGTCATTTTCATACGTGGATCTCTATCTTTGAAGTAATCGGCATAATGTGTTACCGGATATTTTGATAGAGGGGAAACGGCAACATCGGTTCTTTTGTAATATTCCAAACCGGTAGTGGCAGGTTTGCCGTCTGTACAAAGAAATGCATCGACAAATGTTTTGGAAGCGTTCAAACGTATATAATTTACCGGTGTACAAGTATAATTTGTCATATTATTCATCCGGATATCTTTTACGTATAAGCTATAAATGATGGATTCTTTATTATCAGGATCATTTTCAGAATTTCCTTCCAAGTGATAAACCTTTTCATAGTCATATAAATCGTAAGGACTGTTATCCAAGATATATTTGGAGACCTTTTCCGCCAGTTCATATCTTTGATTTTGGAGAGCGATACGTGCCATCAGTGCCAAGGCTCCCCATCTGTCGATACGGCCTACATCTTGACCGGTCTGAATTTCCGGACTCAGTTTCTCGGCTGCCCACTTCAGATCTTCGATCATCCAGTCGACGACCTCTTCTTTGGGATTACGGGGGCCATAAGCTTCTTCAGAACTGATAACCTTATCGATCAAAGGTACATCACCCCATACAGAAGTCAGCCAAAAGTACTGTAACGCCCGGATTACTTTCACTTCGGCCGCATACACGTCTTTTGTTTCTTGAGGGACATCTGCGGCATTATAATTATCTAAAAAGTTATTGCAATCAAAAATGTGGCCATAAATGTCTCTCCAATAATTGTAGAATGGAAAGTTGTCTTGCGCACTGCTGGTTCCTCCGCTCACTTTACTCAAGCCGGATGTCGGGTCTCCCCATATTACTGTTTCCGCACAAGCTTCACCCAGATTGATTATCAGGTCATATTGCAAACCTTCATAACAGGGATACAAGGCAGCTCGCAGTTGGGCTTCCGTTTTCCAATATGTATCGTTGACCGCTTTGTCTAAAGGATATCTTTCCAAAAAATCACTGCAACTAAAAGTAGTCATCAGGCAGCAGCCTGCCAGAATATATTTTATTTTATTTTTCATGATGTTATTTCTTATTTGTTTAAGTTAGAATGTCAGATTCAATCCAAATACATATGTTCTTACCTGTGGATAAGTATCTCCGGAAGATTGTTGAACTTCGGGGTCGAAGCCGTCGAAATATTTGGTGACGGTAAACAAATTATCGGCAGAGACATAAGCTCTCAATCTGTTGATTCCAAATTTTCTCATCCATTTTTGTGGAAACGTATATCCTAATTGCACATTCTTTAAGCGGAGATATGCTGCATTTTCTATCCAGAAATCCGAGAATCTGCGATTGTGGGTCTGTGCATAATACATACGTGGATATGATGCGTTCGGATTTTCGGGAGTCCATCTGTCTAAATGAGACTTTTTGGGAACCGAGTAGTCGTTGATGAAACAATGTCTGGCTTCTTCACTTAAATAACCGTTTGCTTTGCCCACTCCTTGGAGGTAGAAAGAAAAGTCGATTCCTTTCCATTCCAGTTCTCCTTTGAATGAGTAAGAATATCGTGGAGTCTTGTCACCGATTATTTCTTTGTCGTAATCATCTATAATTCCGTCCGGTTTTCCATCCGGGCCACTGATGTCTTTGTATTTGATATCACCGGGCTGAACGGCAACACCGTCTTGTATCACCGGAAACTTCGGATTTACATAGTTGCCGAAACTGTCTTTTCCTTCAAAATCATCCACTTGTGCCAATCCGTCTGTTCTATACCCATAGTACGCATCAATCGGATCGCCTACTCTGCGAATTTGGTCTCCTAATACGGGGGCGCTCGAACCTAAATCTATAATTTTGTTTCTTGCATCGGATAAATTGAAGAATGCGCGGTATTTCACTTGACCTATTTGATCTCTCCAAGCTAAGTTTATTTCCCATCCTCTACTTTCTACTTCTCCTAAATTCTCCAATGGCAGGTAGTCACGGCTTGAGTCTTTTTGCCATTTTCCTATCACTAAAGGGAAAGAAGGACGTACCAAAGCATCCATGTTGTTTTTCTTGAACCAGTCGGCACTGACCGTTAGACGATTGTTAAAGAGGGCGAAGTCGACACCTATATTGAGCATGCGTATCGTTTCCCATTTTATGTTTTTGTTTCCTAAAGCGATTTGTTGAAAGCCAGTGTTCAACTGATTGCCGATAGGATAAGCTTTGTCTACGGATTCGATTGCTACTAAATATGGATAAAAATTATCACCTACATTCTGGTTACCTAATTCTCCCCATGAAGCACGTAGTTTGGCCATCTGCAAGACAGGGTCTGCAAAACTCATGAATTTTTCTTTAGAGAAATTCCATCCGGCAGAAAAGGAGGGAAAGCATCCCCATCTGTTATCTTTTGCAAAACGGGAAGTTCCATCGTAGCGGACATTGGCTTCGAGCAGATATTTTTCGTCATAATTGTAGTTTATACGGCCGAAGAAAGACCGGAGAGCCCATTCTTCCGCACTGCCCCCGTTGGTGATTTCATCTGTTCCGGCATCTATTACTTCAATTCCATCCAGCAACAGTACTTTTCTACCGGCACTTAATGTGTTGGTGTGTGCCCATTCCTGAGAAAAACCACCCAACAATTTGAAATCATGCAAATTGATGTTTTTCTGGTAAGTGGCAGTGGCATTCAAAGTTTGGGTCAATGTATTGATATGAGATTCACTGATTGAGTTCTTTCTTAATTTGTTTCCCGGGTCTTCCGTACCATCAGACATCCAGCGATTCATTGCCGGGACATATTTTTTGGTATCTCGGGTGTAATAGTTGGCGGCATATTGTCCGTTTAGGTACAGACCTTCTATTATTTTCAAAGAGGCGTTTACCTGTCCGTTGAAAGTACGTGAATTACGTTTATTATAACCGGAATTATAGGCAATGTCCACCGGATTCATCAATGAAGTATATGCGTAATGGTCGGTATCTACCCACTCTCCCTTTTCATTTTGTTCTTTCCATTTTACAGGAAGAAGGGGAGAGACACGCTGAACGGTTCGGAATACACCAGTCGTTCCGGATACACCGTTTTCCTGGCGATAAAAGTCTACGAAACTGATATTACCGTTTATTTTCAGGCGGTCATAGAGTTCTGTATTCATGCTTAGGCGGGCGTTATGTCTTTTTGAGGAGAACGGATCGCCTACGATAAGACCGTCCTGATCTAAATATCCGTATGACATGTAATAGCCGCTTTTTTCCGTACCACCACGGACACTGATATTGTGTCCTGTTTGCATTGCTGATTTTTTATATACTTCTTTTACCCAATCGGTGTTTGAATAGTCATTGGGAGAGTCGCCCCGATCGTATGCTTCGAATGCTTCATCTTGATATAGTTTACCAAAACCGGCAGCTATATACGCTTCATTAGCTAATTCCATATATTCCCGTCCGTTTACTAAGTCGGGTAATGCGGTCGGAGTCTGGAAGCCTACATAACCTGAATAACTTACTGTGGTTTTTTCTTTCTGATTACCTTGTTTGGTTGTCACCAAGATAACTCCGTTGGCAGCACGAGCACCGTAGATGGCAGAAGATGCTGCATCTTTCAATACGGATACGCTTTCTATATCATCGGGATTCAACAGGTTTAAATCTCCGCCGGCAATTCCGTCGATCAGGATGAGAGGATCGGTTTTGCTGTTCAATGTACTGATACCACGGACTACGATCGACATTTTATCATTGCCCGGTTGGCCGGAAGGCTGTACGATGGATACACCGGGCAACATACCTTGTAAGCCACTACCTACATTGGTAATTGGGCGGCTGGATAGCTCATCGCCTTTTACGGCAGGTACAGCGCCTGCCAGGGTTTCCGTGGCCAAGT
>OAVB01001653.1_pt1 | contig 12892 bp, 11 predicted proteins | sample 1516871 | NCBI WGS metagenome assembly OAVB01 (sample SAMEA2580069, study PRJEB22360) | human gut metagenome | biome: human gut; feature: human-associated habitat; material: faeces | place: Denmark | collected 2008/2010 | reverse complement strand
GACAGAACTGCCCTTCCCGAAGCCGGAGAAGAAAAAGTGTGTGGAATACCTTTATATCGAGGCAGACGAAGACCACATCCACAAGCAGGATAAAACGGGAACAGAGAAGAAAAGCAGCATGATCGGGAAACTGCTGTATCTGTATGAAAGTCAGGAAAAGAAGGCCGGACGGAAGGAACTGAAGAATGTCTTCTATCTGGGAGACCTTTGCAGCGGAGGGGAAGCAAACAGGCATCTGTTTGAAAGAATGCAGGAATACATTGACACGAACTATGAGAGCCGGTATCTGAAAGCGGTATATATCAGCGGAGATGGCGGAGCATGGATCAAAGCAGGGGCGGAATACATTGAAAAGGGAGTTCCGGTACTGGATAAGTTCCACATGATGAAATACATAAACAAGGCAGCCAACCAGATGCTGGATGAAGCAGGGGAAGCGAAAGGGCGGCTGTGGAAAGCCCTGTATAAGGGAAAGAAGAAAAAGTTCGTGAAGACCATAAAAGCTATTCGGAAATGTGCACCGAACGAAAAAGCAGTGAATGACTGTGAAGAATACCTGCTGAATAACTGGGACAGCGCAGTCAGAAGAATGCAGGATAAGAATGTCTATGGATGCAGCGCAGAAGGACATGTGAGTCATATGTATTCCGACCGGATGAGTTCCCGTCCAATGGGCTGGAGTGAAGCTGGAGCGGATGCGATGTGTCAGTTGAGATGCTATGTGAAAGATTACGGAGAAGAAAAGATCCTGGAACTGGTAAAGTACCGCCGGAGCCATAAACAGGAAGAAGCAACTGGAACAGAAGGGATATCCGTGCGTCCAAACAGGGGATACATGAGGGAACTGCTGCTCCACCGTCATGACAATGACAGGGTATACATCGAAAAAATGCAGGCAACCATCCCGAGTATAGACATTCGAAAAAAGCTGGCGATCCGGGAGCAACTGGGAGGTATTTGACAAAACGATGCAGGAGAAGTAGACTATGGAAAAGCGATCTGAGCAAGTCCATAGCAGGGAATCTTCTGCGACTCTCCAACTGACAGTAAGTTTACGCTATCATGCTTTGGGAAATATTTGACAAAATGTAGTTGTGGAAGTAGACTATGTGAAAACAATCTGATCAAATGCATAGTAGGGAATTTTCTGAGGCTGTCCAATTGGAATCAGTAACAGTTAACTTTGATTTGTTTGGATTGATTGAGATGCATTATAATTAGAGCCTAACATATTTTTCTAATAAAAAATTACACCTTTAAAAATAATATCCGGTTGAGGAACCACCCACCTTCATGATATAATAATGCCGTTAATCGCAATAATTTCAAATATACAAATTATAAACAGCAGAAAGGTTAAAAGGATCATGAAAGAACGGGAAATCGATTTACTGGATATGATAGCCGATATTCTATCTCACTGGAAGAGCTTACTGGTTGCACTTATAATAGGTGCGGTTTTAATGGGAGGATTCAGTTATGTGAAATCTTACCGGAATGTGCAGAGCACACAGGCAGTAGAGAAAGAGACGGAACTGGATGCAATGGCAGTAGAAGAGCAACTGGCGCAGTTAGAGGATAGTATGAGCGATAGCGACAAGGCTGCGGTTTTAACTACGGTTGATGATGAACGGGAATACTTATATAAGGATACATATTCTCGAGAATCCATCTACATGCAGCTGGATCCACTGAATATTGCACAGACAGAGCTGGTATACAGAATCCAGGCGGAGGACGAGAGCTTGGCGCAACGTCTGGGGACAGTTTACGAGAATATCGTTGACAGCGTAGGCTTATATGATTGGGTGGAGCAGCAGACGGGAATCGATGCTGCATACGCAGCTGAGCTGATTTCTGTTAATACGAATCTGGAGATATTTGTAAATAAAGATGTACAGAATGTAGGTATTGGAAGTGACAGCCTGAAAGTAACGGTCATCCAGAAGGATGAAGAGACCTGCGGACAGTTGGCAGCTGCAGTTAGCAGCTACATAGAACAGCAGCAGAATCTTGCAAAGGAATTGGGCAATCATGAGTTGGTACTGCTGTCTGAGACTTCCGGTAAGACTATAAGCACCGATGTGATGAACAGGCAGATAGATTATGGCAATCAGGTTAGTGATCTCAGAGCAGGGATTGCTTCTGCGAAGGCTGAATTTACCGCAGATCAGCAGCAGTATTATGATCTGTTGACCTGGGAGGAAGAAACCAAAGAGGCTGAGGTGGATCAAGAGGATACGACGACAGAGGTGCAGCCGGTATTGGCAAGCCCTTCTGTAAGCAAGAAATATGTTTTGTTGGGGGCAGTATTATTTGCTTTTGTTTATGCTGGAATTCTGTTCCTGGCGTATATTTTCAACAGCAAGATTCGTGTATCCGATGAATTACAGAGTTTATACCACATCCCTCAGATTGGTGTGGTGGTAAAGGATTCTAAGAAGAAGTTCATTCTGGATAAGTGGGTGGATGATCTTCGCCATTACGGTAAGCGGAAATTCGATGCCGAACAGTCTATGGAACTGGCATTTGCAGCAGTAAAGATTGCAGCGGTGAAAAACAAGCTAAATACTATCTGCTTGATGGGATGTAATCTGGAGGCCGGTGCCGGCGGTGTATGTGAAAACCTTAAGACAGCATTGGAGAAGGAAGGCATCAACGTTACAGTTCTGGATAATGTCCTTTATAATGCAGAGGCCATGGAGAAGATCGAAGGTATGACGGGAGTGGTGCTGGTAGAAAAAGCAGGGTCTACTCTGCACAATGAGATTGCAAATGAACTGGCATTGCTGAAGAGACAGGATATTGCAATTCTGGGCGGTATTATCGTAGAGTAGAGTACACCGGATTACTAAAGATGGTGAGCAGGACGCTGTGATCGCATTGATTTTGGGAACGCTGATCATAGAGGGGATCCTTGGTGATGCCCGGACAATATGGTCCGGGCATCACTTTTTATCAGCCAGTTGCTGTTTCATACATTCAACATCGGAATATATATGTGTGTGGCAAGATAGAGGATAAGTAAATAAAAAAAGATCTGCTCATTCTCTGGGCAGATCTTTTCCTATTTTATTTTTCTAAATCGATTGTCTTCAACAATTCCCGAATCTGCTCCACGCTCAGCCACTCGGTATTATTTCCGGAACTGTAGGAGAAGCCTTCGGCTACTCTCTTGCCGGTAGGAACGGCACGCTTGGACTCGCTCCATACCATCTGGGGATATACGATGAAGTGCTTGTCGTATTCGTAAGTATTCAGGGAATCTTCCACCGTTACCATAATCTCATGCAGCTTCTCACCCTCGCGGATTCCGACTTCTGGCATCTCGCATCCGGGCAGCATTGCCTGTGCCAGATCTGTGATCTTGAAGGAAGGAATCTTGGAGATGAAGGTCTCGCCGCCCTTAGACTCTTCCAGTGCTTTGATTACCAGTTCCACACCCTGCTGCAGACTGATCCAGAAACGGGTCATGCGGTAATCGGTGATGGGAAGCTCAGTACCGCCGGTCTTGATAATGTTGTGGAAGAACGGAATAACGGAGCCGCGGCTTCCGGCCACGTTGCCATAACGAACGATGGAGAAGCAGATGTCCTTGCTTCCGGCATAGGCGTTGGCAGCGATGAACAGTTTATCGGATACCAGCTTGGTACCGCCGTATAGGTTGACCGGATTTACAGCCTTGTCTGTGGACAGGGCCACAACTTTTTTTACACCCGTATCCAGAGCTGCATCAATGACATTCTGTGCGCCGTGGATATTGGTCTTGATCGCCTCTGCAGGATTGTACTCGCAGGCAGGAACCTGTTTCAGGGCTGCAGCATGAATTACATAATCCACACCTTCGAAGGCTCTGGTCAGACGATCCTTGTCTCTGACATCGCCGATGAAGAAACGGAGCTTACCGGCATACTGCTTGAATTCATTCTGCATGATGAACTGCTTGAACTCATCGCGGGAATAAATAATGATCTTCTTGGGATTGTAGTGATCCAGCACATATTTGGTAAATGCCTTACCAAAACTGCCGGTGCCACCTGTAATTAAAATGGATTTATCATCTAATAACATAACGTCCTCACTTTCAAAACTAAAAATTCTTATACATCATAACATATTATGTGGAAAAACGCAATTATTACGCGGAATATGAACACAGGAATATGAGGATAACCTTAAAGTTTAAATTCTGAAAGAGTAAGTGACAAACGGAGATGACTATATTATAATAGTTTAGAAGTTCTTTAATCGGAATAGACAAATGTAGAAGATTATTGAAAACGTTGGAGAAAAAGAAATAGCGTTTTATCCCGCATATCCGGAATGCTTCGAGGAAAGACGTACGGGATTATGGGAGACTATATGAATAATTTAATGTATGCAATGGAACATTCCTATTCCGAGATGAAAATAGAAATAGATCAAATATTGAAGAAAAGTGATTATACAACCGAGGATGAGAACAGATTATTCTATGTTGTGGGAATGTGTCTTCATGCAATGTTGGATTATGCAGAACGTATCCGGAGTAATGATTTGGACAAGGATATACTGGATGCATTTAAATATGCTAATAATGGTTTAAAGCATGGGATAGAAGTAGAAACGATTACAAAGCCCACTGGCGGAATAACATTTCCTATTCATTTTCCGCTTGAAATACCGGTCAGAAGGATTATATGGAAAGTAAAGTGGGATGCAAGGAGCAAACGTCAGGAGGAAATGTATCTAAAGTATCTTGATGGTAAAGATGTTGTGAGCTCATGTGGAGAGTTTATAGAGCGATTGAAGGAAGCCGGATATTATGAGAGGTACGAATGATGAGATTTAACTATACTTACAAGATTACGTGTGCATCCGGTCAGTGTTATGACAGGTGGAAGAGTCAACTGAACATAGAGGTGACGGAACTGAACTACTATGCAAAGAGAGAGAAAGTGTTAAAGGGACAGTTATGAATATAGTATTATTATCCGGAGGATCAGGGCAGAGGCTGTGGCCATTGTCCAACGATATCCGTTCCAAACAGTTTATCAAAATATTTCGTAATGCTGACGGAACATTAGAGTCCATGGTACAGCGTGTGTACCGACAGATCAAGACAGTGGATCCGGAAGCAATAGTTACGATTGCTACATCGAAATCGCAGGTATCGGCGATCAACAACCAGCTGGGTGAGGATGTGGGAATTAGTATAGAACCATGTCGTAGAGATACTTTTCCGGCAATTGCGCTGGCAGCAGCTTATTTGAAAGACGTGCAGGGCATTGCTGAAAATGAACCTATCGTGATCTGCCCGGTGGATCCCTATGTGGAGAAGGATTATTTTGAAGCATTGAAAGGCTTGAGCGATCGAGCCGGAGAGTCGGATGCGAATCTTGTATTAATGGGAATTGAACCGACTTATCCCAGTGAAAAGTATGGTTATATCATACCTGAAACCGCGGAGCAGCTGAGCTGCGTGACGATGTTTAGGGAGAAGCCCACCAAAGAAGTGGCAGAAGAGTACATTGCCAGAGGGGCTTTGTGGAACGGCGGTGTATTTGCTCTCAGACTGGGATATGTTCTGCAGCGTGCTCATGAACTGATTGATTTTACGGATTACGAGGATCTGTTTCAGAAATATGATACACTACAGAAGATCAGCTTCGACTATGCGGTAGTGGAAAAGGAACCCGAGATAGAAGTGATGCGTTTTGCAGGAACCTGGAAGGATTTGGGAACCTGGAACACACTGACGGAAGCTATGGACAGTAATTGCGTCGGTGAGGGTGTCTTGAACGAAACGTGTGAGAACGTGCATGTGGTGAACGAACTAAACGTACCAATCCTGTGCATGGGACTCAAAGATATGGTCGTGGCGGCCAGCCCTGAGGGAATCCTCGTATCGGACAAGGAACAATCCAGCTATATCAAGCCGTATGTGAATCAGTTTGATCAGCAGATAATGTTTGCGGAGAAGTCATGGGGAAGCTTCCGTGTGCTGGATGTGCGTGACCACAGCATGACTATTAAGGTAACATTGAATCCGGGACACCGGATGAATTACCACAGCCATGATTTCCGGGACGAAGTATGGACGGTAATCGCCGGAGAAGGCCGTGCGGTGATCGATGACGTGGCGCGGACGGTGAAGGTAGGCGATGTGCTGACTATGAAAGCAGGGTGCAAACACACGATTATTGCGGATACGGAACTGCAGGTGATCGAAGTGCAGATTGGCGATGAGATCAGCGTACATGATAAGCATAAGTTTTAAATTAAATTCGAATAAAATCGGTGGAGAAATGAGTAAAGTACGGGATATAATTTTAAAGTTAATTGCAGTAATGAGAATTTGTTTTTTTACAGCGTTAACGATTGGAGTAATAGGTACCGGCAGAAAATTAGCTCCTTTCTCGGAAACGGTTTCGACAGTTAGTGACAACTGGATAAAAGCAGTTGGAATTGTGATGGGATGCATAGTAATTATAGGAATCATCTAGAAATATAGTTTCCGGGTATACATTTGCGAATTGTAGCAGCGGTAATTGCAATCTTTTCTGCGGCCGGGATAATAACTATGGCATTAAATGTCGAGTATGTCACGGGGCAGATCAGGAATATGTATATGTTGTCTTGAAGAATCTTTTTATAGGAAATGACACAGAATTACAGACTTATTGGCATTATAAAGATATCAGTAGTGAGCTAGAGATATTAAACAGTTGTTTAGAATGGGAGAATATGATGAACAAAATGTGGATTCATCGACTGTATCAGCAGAAGGCGGAGTAGAGGGAAATATTTTTTTGGCAAAGGGTACAGTTACGGCAGAAGCATCTTCTGGAAAACAAGTGATGAGAGGAAAAATATGTAAAAGAACAACAAGTTCAAAGCTAATGGCTGTAGATATGTTGCGATCTAGAAAGCTTCCCTTAATTGTTGATGATTTTCATTACATAGAGAAAAAAACACAAAAAAATATTGTAAGAGCGCTTAAGGCGCCTATTATGCATGGATTACCAGTGATTTTTATTGCTATACCAAACAGAAAGTACGATGCTGTTGAAGTTGAAAGAGAAATGACCGGACGAATAGAAAATATTGAAATGCCAACATGGGAAGGTGAAGAACTGGAAAACATAGCTACACAAGGCTTTAAAGCATTACATGTAAAAATTGACTTAAGGTTAATTAATGTATTGGCCCAATCTGCATATGGTAGTCCTTTTTTGATGCAAGAATTTTGCAGGACATTATGCGAAAAATGTGAAATTGAAAAATATATGGAAGAGCAACAGTTTATTTCAAGTAATATTCAGATCGAAGATATTTTATTGAAATAGCAGAACATAGTGGACGATCAATATTTAATAAATTAAAAAGGGGTCCTCGGACCCGATCTGATAGAAAAAAGAGACGGCTAAAAAGTGGTGAACAAACGGATATATATGGTGTCGTATTAGAAGGATTAAAAGCATTACAACCGGGAGTTGATAGTTTACCTTATGAGATGCTGAGAAATAATATTCGTGAAGTATTGGTAGAAAATCCACCTCAGAAGAATGAAATATCTCGCGTGCTAGATCAGATTGCAAAGATATCATATACAGATACAGCTTCAACTCCGGTAATAGACTGGCAACGAGATGAAGATATAATTACCATTACTGATCCATTTTTTGCTTTTTTTCTACGGTGGGCAAAATAAGTAACAATAACAAGATGCGATAACATAGTGATAAGTGGTAAGAATCGGTTACTGCTGCTAAAGCGGAGCCGCTTTTTGAAATAGGGGTTACAGTGTTTATAGGTGAGTAAGTACTCAAACATGAGTACCATAAAATGAAAGAAATCGCCATTTTACTGGCGATTCCTATAGATTTGCTCTTTGACAGATAAATTAAATTTTTTAGGAAACCTTTTTCAGACTGTTGCATTTTTTCTGGGCTGCTTTAGACCAGGGGAGAAGGTCAGCAAGGAAATCGCGACTGGTATCATCCTGGTGCGATGCCAGTTCGGTCAGCACATATTCTAGATATTCGTAGACCCAGAGACCGTTTGCTTTTTCAGTTTCTACCAGACTGTACATGATGGCACTGGCTTCCGTTCCGCGGGTGGAATCCACGTTGACCCAGTTCTTTCGCCCGAGGGTGAAGGGACGGATCGCACGCTTTGCGGTATTGTTATCCATGGGAACTTTTGAATATTACGGTGCGGCGGCGAGAGCCACCTGTCCGGACTAACGGAGCCACTCCGTTCTCTGTAGCGATAAGTTACTTTGCCATTGCCGGATTTAATCCATATACTGTTATATACCTTCGAGGATGAACTGGTAGAACGTACGGGGATTTTGAAGTAACCTGTAAGATGCTGTTTTCGTGTCCTTTTAGTATAGTAGTATATTAATCAGGATATAATATGTTGGTACTAAAAAGTACAAAATGTATTTGATTAAACTGCAAAATGTGATATTATGGTCTAAAAGGAGGCATTGGCATGGGATTATCATTTTATATGTTACGGCTTAAAATTCAAGGAATTAAAAATATCGAAAATCCGATAGAATTTAATTTTTATAAAAAGACGATCAATAATGACTTCAATCCTGAAAAATATCGCATCAAGGCGATTTATGGAGAAAATGGGTCGGGAAAAACAGCGATAATAACATCTGTAGAAATGCTGCAGAACTTAATTCTCAATAAGAATTATTTAGCGGACAATGATACGCAGAGAAAACTTGTGGAGATGATAAATCGGAAAACGAAAAAAGGGTTTATAGAAACGGAATTCCACATGAATGTAGAAAGCGTGAAGATAATTTTTCGATATTATGTATCGTTTGCTGTTGGCGAGGATGGGCGTGTATATATTACAGAAGAAAGTTTGGAGCAGAAGAACGGGAATTATTCGAAAAATAAATTTGAACCTACATTTCACACGAAAGACGGAGAATTGGTTTCATTTGCAGATCCGGATGTGTATGCGTTGGCAAAAGAAAAAACGCAGAATTTATTGGATAAGCAGACATTTGCAGTTTGCTTATTTACTATAAAAGATAAAGATATTTCTGAAAAATGTAGAACTAAAAATTCCTATTGGCGGACAATGATTGTTGTATTATTTGCGGCATCCCTGCAAGTCTCTATTGATGCTGAAGACAGCCATACCGGTTATATTGTAGGTGAGAGACTAAGCAAAATAAATGAAACAAATCTGGCAACGGACGGAATGGAATTTATCAATCGGTTGAAAATGTCAAAATTCGGAACTGGTCAAAATAATGTTTTAGTTCCCAAAAAGTTTTTTTCGTCATATGAAGAAAAAATAAAAAGAATGTGTGAATTTATAAAGATATTTAAGCCAGAGTTGCAAGATATCGAAATTGAAAAAAAGGATTATGATCAGTCTTATAAATGTAATCTGAAAATGATTTATGAACAATACTCTTTAGATAGAGAATTTGAGAGTCGTGGTATAAAAAAATTAATGAATTTATTTGTTTTTTTGGATGCTGCCAGCAGAGAAGGAATGATAGTGTTCATAGATGAACTGGATTCTAACATTAATGATGTGTACTTAGACAAAATAATAGAGTATTTTGTCTACTATGGAAAAGGTCAGCTTTGCTTTACATCGCATAATTTGTCTCCGATGTCAGTACTGAAGAGAAATAAAAGTGCCATAAGTTTTATTTCCAGTATTAACACAGTGCACACTTGGACCAACAGTGGAAACCTGACACCAGAAAACGCTTATAAAAAGGGCTTTATAGAGGATTCACCGTTTAATGTTGATTCCTCTGATTTCCTGGGAATTTTAGGAGGAGATGATGAGCAAACAGATATTATTGTGCGTCGAGACGAATAAAAAGGCACGAACGGATTACTTATATATAGTTGCTACAATAAAAAAATATTATATAGACGATAGGAAAATCATACAACGGCCTATATTTTTGGATTCTAAGACAAAATACAATGCGAAAGATAAAGTCAAAGAAATCAATAAGGCTATCAAAGAATTTTCGGGAGAGACAAAAGTCATATATTTTATTGATGTAGATGATTATAATATTTCCGCGGAGACACAAACACTGTTTGATAACATTAAAAATTATTGTAAAGAACATGAATATGAGTTTGTGTTCTTCTATAAAGATGTTGAAGACGTGTATCTTGGAAGTTCGGTCAGGGATGACGAAAAGGTTAAAAGAGCAGAAGAGTTTAAACGTAAAAAGCTGATAGAGAATGTGAAAGAGGAAAATCTGAGATCGGATACATTTAGGAAACATACCAGCAACATATTGAGTATATTGGATCTATATTGGGTCAAGAAGAATTAGCTCTTACTTCCGCTCCAGGTAGAATTTATTAATGGAAAAGATTTCAGATAACCGGTAATGTTCGCGGAAAAGTCCTGGGGAAGCTGCCGAGTACTGGATGTGCGTGATTATAGCATGACGATCAAAGTAACACTGAATCCTGGACATCAGATGAATTACCACAGCCATGATTTTCGAGATGAAGTATGGACGGTGATAGCCGGAGAAGGTCGTGCGGTGATCAATGACGTGGAGCGTAATGTGAAGGTTAGAGATGTGCTGACGATGAAGGTTGGGTGCAAACATACGATTATCGCTGATACGGAACTGCAGGTGATCGAAGTGCAGATCGGCGATGAGATCAGCGTGCACGATAAACATAAATATTGAACCGACGGAGGAAAGAGCAGAAGGAGCTGATTAACTCCTTCTACTTTTTTATAATTCAGCTTTATAATTCATTTGATCTATGAACATATTGAAGTCCCTTATTTTGACCGATACAAATATTACCCAGAAAATACAGAAAGAGAAAACAAAAATATTTCTTTTTAAAAACCGGCGGAATAATGTGATACTTAGTGCAAATAACGAACTCCATAACTCTAATTATATATAGTATCATAATATCAGATAGAAATTTGTAACCTAATGAAATCCACATCTGGAGGTAGACAAATGGATCGAGATACTATGAAGAGAGTATTTATTATTAGAAATAATATGGCTAATCGTAAAATTTATTCGAATGCAAAGGATAGCTTTGAAAACGAGAAAAAGGGAAAATATTTTGTAAGTGGTAAGAATAAAGAATCCCTGAATAGGATGGCAAAAAAAGGCGACAGAGGTCTTGTCCTTTTGCTTACCTATAATGCGGATGATCCGACAAAGATATTGGATATTTTTATTGGGGACGATGCAGAAATGATATCTGATGAGCAGATAGAATATAGCATGAAACGTCATTTGGAAGGAGATAATGATTTAAGAGCAATAGACAGTATTATAGATAAAATTGATCTGGATATTACTCATGATTTTGAGGAAAATACTTACGTGATGGTAAGTGACATGCAAAGTCTGTATGAGGAATTGAAGGATAGGATTAACTCTTTGGATGTGAAGATAGAAGCGGATGATACTGTAAGGAAGCCGGCAGGAGACTATTGCCTATGTGCACTGGCGCAGACGGATGCACAGGCAAGAAGAGCTTATAAGGAAGAGCCGGTAATGACCGGCAGAACTGAATTCCAACGAGACCGGGAGAGAATAGTGAATTCTACGGCGTTTCGACGAATGGTGGATAAGGCACAAATATTCAGCGCAGAGAAGGGAGATTATTTCAGAACCCGAATGACGCATACCCTGGAAGTGAATCAGATTGCTAAAGCAATTGCATATGCACTGCATTTGAATTTGGATCTTACGGAAGCAATCGCGTTAGGACATGACCTCGGACATACTCCTTTTGGACATCAGGGTGAGAGGACATTGAATGACATCCTGAGCGGCAAAATAGATGCCGGTATTGTAACAGATAAGAAAAAATTGGAGGAAGAAAGGTGCTACGGTGGATTCAAACACAATTATCAGAGTGCAAGAATACTTACACAGTTGGAAAATAAGTATGTTGATTTTGCAGGCTTGAACGTGAGCGCACAGGTAGTAGAGGGTGTGTTAAAACATACTAAATTGAAAAAGGACATTCGCATTGAAGATTTTGTCAGCCCGGAATATTTAGAGAAAATATATATAGATGAAAACGAAGAAAGGCAGCCGATTGCCAGCCTGGAGGGGCAGGTAGTGGCTATTGCTGATGAGATAGCACAGAGGGGACATGATGTAGATGATGCGCTTACTTCCGGAGTCATGACTGTGAGCGAATTCATGGATCGGCTGAAGGTAGATAAATGTGATGAGCTGAGAGAACTGATTGAAAAAGAGATCGAGAAGACAGAGACTGCAAATCGTCTTCTTCCGAATAAGCAGGATATGCAGGTGGCGAGGATCGTACATCGGATTATCAGATATTTTATCAGTGATGTAATCAATAATTCAAAGGAAAAAATCGAAGGCAGCACCAAAACAAGTATTGATGATTTGAATAAGGAGACTTTCATTGATTTCTCGGAAAAAGGGAAAAAGGTCAATAAGTATATGGAGAAAATCGTGCAGAAGAAAGTAATCTGCAATTATGAAGTAGCCAGAGCTGATTATAATGCGGAAGTTGTGGTAAAGACATTGTTTCAGAAATATTATGAGAATCCACGATTGCTTCATACCGGTACCCTGCAGAAAATATTCCATGATACGCTAATGCACAAGAATACAGATGTATCTAACAGTGCTGTTTGCTTAAATGATTGTAGTGTAAGTCTTGCAAATGCTGAAATTGAGGAGATGGCACTGAAACCGTTAGAACTACCAAATGATACAGAAGTGCAGAAGACAATACGGCTGGAAAAGAGAAAGATACTTATTAGAAATATCGTGGATTTTATAGCCGGAATGACAGACGGATATGCGCTGCAGGAATACGAGAAGATAAAATAAGTGTTACTTGATGGATAATAAGGAGTTATC
>OAVB01001611.1_pt1 | contig 13202 bp, 10 predicted proteins | sample 1516871 | NCBI WGS metagenome assembly OAVB01 (sample SAMEA2580069, study PRJEB22360) | human gut metagenome | biome: human gut; feature: human-associated habitat; material: faeces | place: Denmark | collected 2008/2010 | reverse complement strand
CCCCCCAAAAACACTTACGCGAATATAATCGTAAAAAAGCCCCCGGATAAAAAGAAAAAGAAACACAACTGCATTTACATATAATAAGGTATACCATATATATATCAGGCAGCTCCATCCTCCCATCTTCCACCTGCCTTTTTCTCAGTTCCATCTACTCTAATCTACTAACGTAGAAGAAAATGCTGATACAACTTGTTTTTCACGCTCACTTACAGTCTGTCATTTTGTATTTTTAAAATGCGGAGAAGCGCTTTTTTATAGTCCAAAGGGAACAGATAGGATAAAAACGTGTAGATTTTGCGATAGTACAATTCACGCATTTTGTATTTAGAGGATATTTTGATCACAATAAAGGATTGTTGACGGATGTCGTAACAAAATCGAAGTCTGAAGTACCTGAATGATTTCAAAATGCTATTCGCATGCTACCCGTTTATGATTGGATTACAGAAAGAAATACCCTTTTTTTCATTCTATTTATTGTTTTTTCTACGACCTAACCTTGCTTTTTTTCTGAAAGTTAATATCCTGAAAGCAGGAAGTTAACTTCCTGCTTTCAGGATATTAACTTTCTCTTGCCAAGAAGTTAGTTCTTTGTTTTTACGATGTTAACTTCCTGTTGCCGACTTCCGGATTTCATGGTATAAACAGGCTCAATATTTGCATTTCGCTTGCCGATCCACTCCTGTTTCACTATTTTTTTGAAAACAGAGAGTTATCCCAAGATCACTTTTTCCCACTTTTTAATATAGATTTCGAGATATTGCTTACATAATAACAATCGGTAAGTATAGATACCGATGCTACTTTCAATGGCTATCCAAATCCCTATTCAGACACCTGCTTTTATAGATATGAACAATTAATGCCCATCATAGCCTTTTCAACCTAAATTATATATTGGTCTAACTTTGTTTATGTCTTGTATTAGCTAACCTAGTTATGAAGTATTCTTTCAAATTTCATTATAATATAGGTAAATAATATGTTTTCACACAACCTTCAAAACGAAAGATTGTTTCCCAAATATGTAATCCAAATGATCTCTTATGAACCAAAAGCGCAATCAAACCAAAGTCGTAAACGTGTTTACCGTATTTATGGTAATGCTGATATTGTATTTTATCGTGGGACTTTTCACCGTCATCAATCAACAATTCCAGATACCGTTACAAACAGCTATGCTGCCCCACGATGGTAATATCACCAATGCATTGGTGACAATGCTGAATTTTTCATGGTTTCTTGCCTATCCCCTATCCGAAGGATTCGGAACACGATGGCTGGAAAAATACGGATACCGAAAAACATCTTATCTTGCCTTACTGATACTTATCGCCGGACTGGCGATCTACGAAGCAGCTGTGCTTTTCCATATATATACGCCCATGCAGGTCTCCATCATCGGAAATCACATTTCTGTCGGCTTTTTCATTTTTCTGATCGGCTCTTTTGTGATCGGTGTAGCCGCAACGATCCTGCAAGTAGTGCTCAATCTATATCTCACAGTTTGCCGGATTGGTAAAACAACAGCCTTGCAGCGACAGATGATCGGCGGAACAAGCAACTCGATAGGTATGGCTATCGCTCCGTTGGTAATCAGTTATCTGATATTTCACGGAACACCTTTGCACGACATCGTGACGAAGCAGTTCATTATTCCACTGATCATATTGATTCTGATCATGCTGATTATTACTATTTTAGTTGGTAAAACACAAATGCCTTCTATCGACAATGTACGCCAAGTACCGGGAGAAAAATTTGATAAAAGCGTATGGTCCTTTAGAAACCTGAAATTAGGGGTATGGGGTATTTTCTTCTATGTAGGCATCGAGGTGGCCGTCGGAGCTAATGTCAATATGTATGCATCCGAACTCGGAGGATCGTTCGCCTCAAACGCTACCCACATGGCTGCCTTATATTGGGGATTGCTGTTATTGGGACGCTTCTTAGGCTCCTTTATCAAGCAGGTCCCTTCCGAAAAGCAACTGGTAATAGCCTCCATCGGAGCCATCGTACTACTCGTGCTTGCTATGCTGACGGCCAATCCCTGGATATTGACATTGATAGGCTTTTTTCATTCCATCATGTGGCCGGCCATTTTTACATTGGCAACCGACCAACTGGGGAAATATACCACTAAGGCATCCGGAGTGCTGACAATGGGAGTCATCGGCGGAGGTATTATCCCTCTTTTACAAGGAATCTTTGCCGATGTGATGGGTGGCAACTGGCTTTGGACATGGCTGTTGGTCATCGCCGGGGAAGCTTACATTTTGTATTATGGCCTAAATGGATACAAACAACATTAAACTCTATGATAAACTTCATCAAACGGTACTCTGCCCCGTTCACCCCAGATTCCTTTGTTTCCATCCCGTATTCCACAGGCGATCACCATGTTCACTTCGGCCCCATGAGGCAACTTCAATAGTTTCTTCATTTGTTTGCTGTCAAAGCCCTCCAAAGGACAGGTATCATATCCTTCGTTTGCCATGGCAATCATAAATGTCTGGGCAGCCAGTGCACAAGATTTGTGGACGACAACACGCATATCACTTTCGGAAACTTCACGCACAATGGGGCGGAAAAGGCCGATAGCCTTAGCCAATACAGATCTCAGGAGTCCCAGTATCCTAAAAAAGCGGGCATACAGAAACGGCATTAGCTTTCCATAATAGAGCTCTCTGTCTTTAATACGTTTTTCCTGACGTTCTTTGGGACTGTTTCGTCTCACGTTTCCTCTTTCAAAATCAAGCACGAACTTTGCCCGGCTCCGGTATAAATCCTGACGCGTAACAAAAACAACAACCTCCGAAGCCGTTGAAGTTGCGGTCTGATCAAGGCAGGCTTTGGATATTTTTGCCAGCAATTCCGGCTGTATGACTTGATAAAACTCCCACAATTGCATATTTGAACTGTTAGGCGCCAATGTTGCCAGTTCCAGACAATGTTTCACTTTCTCAGGGTCCAACGGCTTCGTTTTATCAAACACCCGCACGGAACGACGATAATTTAAGACTTCTTCTAAATTCATTTCCTATAATAATCAAAATTACTTTTCGCGACTCAACTGCCGCATTACAACTTCTGCCATTTCTTTTGAACTGAACGGGTTTTGTCCCGTTATCAGGTTACAGTCCACCACTACTTTCGAGGTCATCGGAATCAATGCCTTCTCGTAGTCGGCTCCTCTCTTTTCGAGTGCAGCCTCAAGGTCGAAAGGTACTTCCTTTTTTCTCCCGGCCAAACTTTCTTCAAACCAAGAAAAGCCTGTGATCTTTTTATCTTTGATAAGATACTCTCCTCCGGACAGTTTAACATTCAAAAGCCCGCTTACACCATGACAGATGGCCGCTACTGCTTTATCACTCTCATAATGCTTTTCAATAATCGCCTGCAATACAGTATCGTCAGGAAAATCATACATCGCACCATGACCACCTGCCAAATAAACACAGTCAAATAGCTGTCCGGAAACTTCGGCTAAACTTTTTGCATGCTGCAATTCACGCCTGAATTCAAGATCATCCCAATAATCCTTAGAAAGTTTGTCCAACATCATCGGTTTTAGACTCTCCGGATCAACAGGAACATTGCCGCCCTTGGGGCTTGCGACGGTTATTTCATACCCTGCCTCTTCGGCACAATGATAGATATGGGTCAACTCACTGAGCCATAACCCTGTTTGCAGGTTACCATCGGCATACATATCGGTTCCGGTTACAACAATCAGCATCTTTAAAGCATCCATAATATATTATTTTATAGTGACGTGATATAGAAACGTATCTACAACCGACTTGTTATCTTGCTAACCGGAGTTTTAACTTTATTTTCGGTGGCTACGGTCATCTGAATCTTTAGCAACCGGATCTGTCATCAGAGGGTTTCAAGCTGCCGCTTCGCACATTCGTATCCTTCCTCATAGAGATCGGTCAGTTTTTGAATATCACGTTCAATGCGGTCCACTACAACAGGCTTCTGAGGACGGATGACAAGGATGTCCCCCTCCTCTTCCATACGCTCTACCATCTCTAACTGTTCATTGTACACAGCACAACGCCGACTTAACGCTTCCCGCATCTTGGGGTATTTACGATAGACAAAAGGAGGAATACGGATGTCTTTGTTCTCTTTCCGATAACCATGATTCCGGGTGAGGACAACTACATTATTCCGATATCCGTCGTGTATGGCACGTTGCAAAGGAATTGAATCTACAATGCCGCCATCCAGCATAGGGATGCCGTCTACATAAGCTATGGGACAAACGAAAGGAAGGCTGCTGGAAGCACGGACAATGTCGATGACACGGTTCTTATCCTTTTTTTCCTCAAAGTAATCGGCTTCCCCGGTCAGGCAATTGGTAGTCACCATCACATATCGGTCGGGCGAATCAAAGTATGCCTGATAATCGTAAGGAAGAATATGTTCGGGAAATTCCGTAAAGAGAAGATCGAAGTCCAGGATATTCCGTTTCTTGAGCAAATGCTTCAATCCGATATAATGGTACTTCTCTAACAAGTCGATGTTACTGTACTTGGCCCGTCCACGCTGGCGAGACATATACGAAAGCCCGTTGCAAGCTCCCGCAGAGACCCCGATTGTATAGGGAAAACGAATATCATGGTCCATCAGATAGTCCAGTACCCCACAGGTAAATACGCCGCGCATACCTCCTCCTTCGAGTACCAGACCGGTTTGATTATCAATTGTCATCTTTCAAAATAATTAGTCGTTAGAATTCAGTAATCAATACGAATCAGCAGTTGTCGGGTTTGAAACTTCAACCCTTCTTAGGCCTCCGGATGACCAACAGTGAAGGCAAATCGCGGAACACCTCTTCTTCTTCGGACAGCTTCGTATAAGATAAGTGACTCATCACAAACAAGCCATCCTTCGCTGCCGAAGTCAGATTAGCAGCACCACTAAAAGGCTGCGTCCGGATCTGAGACGAATATTTTGCCAGGATCGGATCGGTCGATTGCCGGAAAGCTTCATCATCCGTATCAAAAAGGAAGAGATGAACCTGTGCTCCCCCTTCCAACATACTTTCAAGATAAGTCAACAAAAAAGCATCAATCACTCCCCCCAGTACGAAAGAGACGGGGGAGCTGCCGCTATAGCCACGATTGACAAAAACAGCAACCGGACATTTCACCTGCTCCATTACATCGTCTATCTTATCGCGAAACAGAGAGAGCCACAGCACTCCGTTGCTTCCCGCAGTATCCGGCCTGTACTTGCTACCGGCTCCCAACAGAAACATATCGGGACGCTCTTTTCGTGCCAACCGGATCATATCCTGTACCAATTTATCGGTTACCCGGTAACGATTCTCAACGCTAAGTCCCAATTCGGAAGCTTTTTCGTCCACGAGGGAAAAACTATCTCGGGCATACTGTTCTGCATTCAGGGGGTTCAGATCCGTACCCACTGTAAAATGGGCAGCAACGACCTGGGCAGCTTTCATCTTCTTTCCGAACAATAAGAAAAAGATGGAAAGCAGGCTGCGTCCCGACTCCGGCCTGCCAAAACAGAAGACCAGCTTCAGCTTGGCCGACAAGCGTTCTTCACGACGGGCAAAAATCCGCTCGACAAGGTGTAACAACGGAGTCGTCATAAAAGTAGTTACCAATGCCATAATGACGAGGATTACAAAGATAGAAGGCGGAAGTACTCCCATTTCGTATCCGATATTCAGTGCCACCAGTTCCATCAGTCCCCGTGTATTCATCAGCGTACCGATAGTAAAACTGTCTTTCCAGGACTCGCCTACCAAACGCGCGGCAACAGCACATCCTCCCAGTTTTCCTGCTACGGCAACCGTAATCAGCAGCAGGCAGACACCCCAAAGCGCCGGACTGTTGATCAATCCGATCTCGGTACGCAATCCTGTAAAGGCAAAGAAAAGAGGAAGAAAAAAGACAAGGGCAATATCTTCTACTTTTTCCATCATCACCTTGCGGAATCCGATGCTGGGCGGCATCACCACTCCTGCCATGAAAGCACCGAACAGGGCATGAATACCGATAATCTCGGTAAGCGTGGAAGAAATGATGAGAATCAGCAGAATCAGCGCCACAAATGTTTTGTTAATCGCCTCCTTATTGGCATACACCTCTCCCACTTTCTTGAGGAAAGGACGTACCACCATAAACATGATAATGATATAAAGAGCCGTCAGCCCGATGGCGTAAAGGGCACTGGCAAACGTTCCCGCCTTGGCTATGGCGATGACTACAGCCAGCAGACACCAGGCAGTGACGTCATCATTGGCAGCCGAAGCAATGGCCAAAGTTCCCAAAGAGGTCTTTGTCATATTCCGTTCCTGAATGATGCGTGCCAACACCGGAAAAGCGGTTATACTCATTGAGATACCGATGAAGAGGGCAAACGGTAGAAAGGCGGTCTGGGCAGCCGCATACTCTTCATAAATCCAATAGGATGCCACGATGCCGAGGAAGAACGGAACCAATATACCCGCATGACTGATGACCAATGTTTCGTTTATCTTGTTTTTGAGTACGCTAAAGTCTAGTTCCATCCCGATTACGAACATGAAAAGAACCAGTCCGACCTGGCTCAGCAACTCCAGATTGGTAAGAGATTCGGGAGGGAAAAGGGCTTGAAACACATCCGGGAAAAAATAGCCTAACCCAGAAGGCCCCAACACAATACCCGCCACAATCTCACCAATCACCCCGGGCTGCCCGATGTGCTTGAACAGAAAGCCGAAAAGCCTTACCATCAGCAGGACAGCAATGATCTGTATCAGCAATATACTCAAGGGATGATGCAAGTTGTCGGTGACAAACTGACAAAACATAGTGAAAGGAGTGTCTTCTGCGACAGTTGACGATGCTACCGCATGGTGTGAAAAACGATCTCCCTCCTCGATAGCCATGTAAATAAGCGCCCCGAAAAGGAGCAACATAACCGCATAAATAAGATAATTCTTTTTGGCTCTCTGCATACAAGCATATTTTTTTGTGAAGTGTGTCTATGCAAAGATAAAACAAACCAAAATAAAAAATAGTTTTAGAGTAAGTTTAAATCTATTCGAAATAGTATTTTCACCACAGAGCAGACAAAGCAGGCGAAGACCGGGATGAAACCGATTCGTGACGGCACAAAACCATACCAGACTCAAAATCAGCACTATACAAATACAAAAATAGGTTTTAAATCAAAGGTGTTTTGGTTTAAAAGGTAAGCCCCGTTAATTTAAAACCAACGGGGCAGTGCTTCGAAACCTATCAAAAAGAAACCTTGAGCTTGCCTTATAAAGACCAAAAGGTATCGCTTTTCATTCTCCTGTTTGCAAATACATTTTCAAATATCGATTTTCAGTGAGCCCTGTAAAGGAATCCATTTGTTTCCGTCACCTGCTCCAAGTCGGAAGCCGATATCGTGAAATCACTTCCCGACCGTATCCTTTCCAGTACCAGATTTCCGACTCTCCGGGCATCTTCTTCCGAAGCAAACCCTTTCCGTCCGGGAAGTGAAGGTATGTATGGCTGGCAGATCACTACCCGGTCGCCACAAAGAATCCGGTAACCATATCCGCCTTCATTCTCCGTTTCAATTATTTGGAGACTATACCTACAAGCCTTATGCCGATGGTATAAGAAGAAGGATATCAGCATGCAGATAGCGAGAGTCAGCCAAAGTATGCTCTTATTCTTCTTCATATTCATAAGGCTTCAACTCCCAAGTGTCATCAAAGTATGAACTCGATCCACTGCCGCCTGTCGCAATGATCCCCCGGGTTCCGGTAGAAAAACAGACAGCATGGATGCGTGTACTGCCTTCAAACGCTGTCAGGTCGTCTCCTTCCCAAAGATCGGTTTCAGGATCATAGATCCAATAGTTCGAATAATAACTTCCTCCGGCAGTAGAGCCCAAAGTCAGATACGCTTTTCCATCGATCACAAAACTGACTCCGTAAGAACGGACAATAGAAGTATAATCGTCATCATAATCATCGTCGCTGGTATTGGCAATATCTCTCAATTGTGTCCACGGCGTGACGGCAGAAGGATCGAAACGCCAAAAGTCCGACACATCGGAATTGTTGTTCTGTCCTCCACAGACATAGGCTTTTCCATTGATCACAAAGGCTGTGGCTCCCTGACGCTTTTGTCCACCGAAACCATTCACGATAGTCCATTGCGAACCGGCTGCCGCAGTAGGATCGAATCGATAAAAGTCCTTCAAATAGTTATCATTGTAACCGGTACCTACATAGCCATAATTATCAATGCCAAACCCAAGGGCATAATAACGGGCTCCCCCTTTGAAGTCATCCATTTGCCGCCAGGTATTTGTCTCCGGATCGTACTCCCACGTATCGGCCAGATACTTCTGATCGGGATTGTAACCGGTAGTGATGTACCCTTTATTCCCCACCGGGAAACCTGTAGCGGCATTCCGAACCGTACCGGGCATATCGGCACGTTGCGTCCACCAGTCATTGTCGATGTCATACTCCCAGGTATCGGCCAGACGGGTTGTTTTCCCGTTGTAACCTCCACAGATATATCCTTTGTTGCCAATCGTGAAACCGGCAGCATCGGTACGTGCCACCCCGTCGAAGTCCGAACGGCGATACCAGACTCCTGCCGTATAGGAAGCATCTTCCGTACAGGCGCACAAGCAAAAAAGTATGGTACAGAGCACCAAAGCTCCGGCCCCCGACCTATTCGTTACTGTTTTTTCTATTCCAGTCATTCTTTTATTCTGTTTTTTTAATCGTTAATTACTGACCGCAAATGTAGGCGACATCGGTAAGCGCAAAAAAAAGGATCGACTAACAGGCACATTCTCTCTACCAACGAAAATGAAGTCGATAAATCGTTCCGATTAGTCGATCCTTTTTTTACAGGGAAAATAAATCGTCTTCTTTTGCGGCAAAAATGATCCGATTCATGAAACGAAAAAACTTATCCTTGTTTTTTATCACTCTTTTTATATCACTCCTCGCCTCTTGTCGTGACGAACTGTCGACGGCGGGAGGTAAATGGGTGGAAAGCTCCCTGCGAACCATACAAACCGATACCTGTACCGTACGCCTCAGCACTATCCTGAGTGACTCTCTTGCCACATCGGGTGACACTGTCTGCCAGATAGGAACCATTGACGATCCCGTCTGGGGAAAGATAAAGGCTGCTTTCTATGCCGAATATGACGTACCGACAGTTTCATTCAGTGAAAATGCCGACTACAGATTCGACTCCATTACCATCCGGTTCTATTCATCGGGTAACTATCTGGGAGATACCCTGAGTCCGCAACGTATCTCACTGCACAGTCTATCGGAGAATCTGTCATTGGACGAAGGTTATCTGTACACTACTTCGAAGGTGTCCTATCACTCCACTCCCCTGGCTTCCTTTACTTTCACCCCCACCCCGGGCGAAACAATCCGGGAACATGAAATCCGCCTCCCCGACGAATGGGGAGTCGAGTGGTTCGAACATTTCCAGGCCGGTTCACGTGAGATGGAGTCGCAAGAGTATTTCCGCGACTATTTCAAAGGTATCGCATTTATTCCCGAAGAAGGGGGAAATTGTGTCAACGGTTTCATGGTGAACGACTCAAGCTTATGCATCACTCTCTATTATCATCAGACGGAAACGGATGCCACGGAACTGTCCGCCGATTTTTTACCCAACAGCGATCTGAGGTTCAACCAGGTCAGTTGTGACCGCAACCGGACCGCACTCTCCTCTTTGCAAAGCGGACTCAACAACGGACTTCCTTCAGAAAAATCGGAGCACCAGTCCTATCTGCAAGGGTTGACCGGCATGTATATCAATATTGATTTTCCATTCCTCAATGACCTGCGTGCCGAAGGCAGGCTGGTGACCATCGAAAGCGCCCTGCTCCGGCTATATCCGGTAAAAGGAACTTATGGCGGACAGTATCCCCTTCCCGAATCGCTGACACTGTATACAGCCGATGAAAACAATGTGACGGAAGATGTAGTGACTGATATTTCAGGCAGTTCCGTACAAACCGGAAGCCTGGTGACAGATGAAATGATGGGAGAAGATACCTATTACTCCTTCGATATCACCTCTTTCCTGCAAAGCAATCTGGGAACGGTAGGATACAACCGGAAGATTCTTCAACTGATGCTCCCGGACAACTTATTCTTCACTACCCTGAACGGAGTCGTATTCGGGGATACCGGACATCCGGACAGCAATCCCGTGAAACTAACCCTACTTTATAAAACATATAACCCATGAAAAGAAACCTGATTCTATTGCTTACTCTTTGCCACTCCACTTTATTAATATATAGTCAAAATACCACCAACTCCCCGACTTCCATGTTCGGACTGGGCGAACTCTCCACCGGAGAAGGCGGACAATACTCCGGACTGGGTGGAGCAGGAATTGCCTTGCAAAGCTACAACTTCCTGAATACAGCCAATCCGGCCTCACTTACCGCCATCGAGGGACAACGTTTCCTGATAGACGCCGGAGTAATGGGAGCTTACAAGGTATATACACAAACCGGGACGAGCAATCACTCGCTGGTAGGTAACCTGAACAACCTGAGCATCGGTTGCCGCATCACTCCACGCTGGTATGGAGCCGTGTTCATGGCACCGGTCAGTAGTGTAGGCTATGCCATCACACTGGATCAGGACATCACGGGAACCGGCAGTTCCACCGTATCGTCACTCTTCGAAGGCGAAGGCGGATTGTCTAAAATGGGAATCAGTACAGCCTATCGGCTTTTCAAGGGATTTTCTGTCGGCGCTAACCTTTCCTACGTAACCGGGACCATCAAACAGACAGAAACCCAAGGAAGTATCAATGTGGAAGAAAGCTCATACAAGCATGCCTTTTATGCTGACTTCGGCTTGCAATACAAATTTTCACTGAGCCGGAATAAGTACCTCGTGGCAGGAGCTGTATACGGATATTCGCAAGACCTGGCACAAGACAATACCTTGTCGGTAAGCAGCACATCGGGCAACGAATCGATTGACGAAAGCCAAAGCCATGTGCGCCAATGCCTCCCCCAGTTTGTGGGAGCGGGACTTGCATACAACAGTCCGCGCTGGACGCTGACAGCTGAATATAAATATACGGATTGGAGTCGTATGAAGTCATCACAAAGCAACGTCCGCTTCGAGAATCAACACCGATTGTCGGCAGGCACAGCCTATACGGCAGGCAATATTTACCGGAATCCGGTGAAACTGTCACTCGGAGCGGGCGTCAGCAACTCTTATATAGTCATTCAGAAGAAGAAAGCAACCAACTACTATGTCAGTGCAGGAAGCAACTTCACTCTGTACAACGGCAACGTTCTTTCCCTAGGAGTGAAATACAGCGACCAGCTTCATCTGCCCAACGGCATGCAACGGGAACGGGGAGTCACACTCTTTTTCAATTTTACCTTTTCGGAACGGACGTACCGGGCGAAGATCCAATAAATCAATCGAGGAACACCTCTTCCTGCTTTAATACATAGGCATCGGCCAAAGCACCGGTAGCAGGCTGTTTCTCATTGTTCAGCATCACCAGGCTGCCTTCCTGCACTTTGAAGTAAGACACTTCGCCTCCTTTTTCAGTAAGCGTAAGTAGATTATCCTTCACCGTAAACGTACCGGTTTCATCGAAATCGGCATCTTTACGGTCAATATAAGCCCAATGATACGTATAGGTGCGGTCCTTTTTCAGGGTCAGGGTCAGTTCTATGCCCGGACAATCGGCAGCCGGAACCGTACCTTTGTAAACTCCATAGTAATCGAGAGAGGTTTCGGCAGTATGCATATCTGCCACTTGCACCGTATCGCTGCCTGCCGCAGATACATCGGCTTTCTTCGCATTTGTACAACCTACAGCAGTTAAAGTGATGAATGCTGCTGCCATCCAATAAAGATTCTTTTTCATCGGTTTAAGTTTTTATAAATTAATCTTATTATATAATATACCTGCCGCTTTCAAATAAGCCACATAATTCAGATAAAGCTGGAAATGTGCATTCACTTTCGTTTCGTATGCCTGTTGCCATAAGGCTTGTCCTTCCAGATGGTCGGAAAGGGTTTCCAATCCCACTTCATATTGGCTTTTGCTGACACGCCTGTTTTCCTCGGCCTGTTGGAGAGAACGGTCGGCAAGCTCGCTTTCCAATTTCGCCTCATCAAGATTATTGGCCGCCCGGGTTAGTTCCAGCAACATCTGCTCGTTCAGGCTTTGCTGTTGCAGGCGGGTCTGTTCCAGCTTGGCCTTGGCTGCACGTACTTTGTTGCTCCGTTCACCGAAATGGAAAAGCGGTATGCTGACATTGAGCAGGACGGAAAAACTGGCATTGTCCAGGAAATTCTTGTCATTCAGTTCCAAACCATGTACATAATCATAAGAACCTTTGATACCGATTTTGGGCAACAATTCACTGCGGTTCAGTTTCACCTGCTGTTTGGCTATGGCAACTTGTTTATCCAGAATAGTATATTCAGGACGGGCAGTGATATCCAATACCTGAATTTCCAATCCCTGCTCTATCTCCGGAAAGTTACCGGAAACATGGATGTCGGCAGTCAATGGCTTTCCAATGAGATGACACAAGTTCATGGTAGCCAGCCGAAACGCATTCTCCGCCTTACGAACAGCCAGCTCGCTCTCGTTCAGCCTGACCTGTACCTTCAATACATCGTTTTGTGGTTTCAGACCGTGTTTGTATGCACTTTCTACATTCTTCTTCAGCTCGGTAAGTACCGTATGATAGGCATCGGCTACTACCTTCATCTCTTTGGCTTTCACGACAAGAGCATAAGCCTGATCGGTTTTCAGAATCACTTCGGTAGCAGTCAGGGTTTCATTCATCTGCGCCATCTGTTTTCCCAGTACCGACATCTTGTAGGCAGCAGTGATCTTGCCACCCATATAAAGCGGCTGTTCCAACTGTATCCCTCCCATATAGACCCATCCTATCTTATAATCCAGGTTGATACCCGGAAAATAGGCAAAGCCGCCATTAGGTATGAGTTGTCCGGTCGCATCGGGCAGGAAAGTGGGCAGATTGCCACCGGCTATCCCGTAACTTCCGTCGGCATTACTGTAAAGTCCGGTGCCGCTGGCTGTAAAATTGGGGAAAAAGTTCCCTTTGTAACTTTTGGCTGTGTAGTGGGTGCTTTCCGTCTGTTTAATGGAGGCCGATGTTCGGTT
>OAVB01001595.1_pt1 | contig 13324 bp, 5 predicted proteins | sample 1516871 | NCBI WGS metagenome assembly OAVB01 (sample SAMEA2580069, study PRJEB22360) | human gut metagenome | biome: human gut; feature: human-associated habitat; material: faeces | place: Denmark | collected 2008/2010 | reverse complement strand
GGGAGTGGCAGGGTCTATCCTAACAGGAAAACTATCGGATAAATATAACCCTGCCATGTTATTGCAAGGTTCTCTAATGCTCATGGTCGTAGGGTTGTTATTTTTGCTTGTCATGCAGCTTTGGACAATCGTAGTCGGGCTGGGAATCCTGACATTTGCGTTTTTCAGTGCGCATACCATGGCGAGCCGGATTGTATCAATAAACGCACGACAAGCAAAAAGTAGTGCAACGAGCCTGTATTGGCTTTTTTATTATGCGGGTTCAAGCGTCGCAGGCTCGTTGACGGGTATCGTACTCTCGGAATACGGCTGGAACTTGTTTGTTTGGGTTATTATTTCACTTGTTGTTACAGCTTTCTTCCTATCAATCATATCTACCGAGAAAATGGCGATAAAGAAGGTACTTTTGCTTTCACGAATTCATTATCTATCCAATAAGTAGCGTTTTCGGAGGTGAACATTAGGATGCAATAATTAGTATCCGTGACACCTCCGGGGAAATGGGCGAACATCCAATCAGACCAAAGGGCTGTCTTCGTTTCCATGTCAGACACGATCTCGACTTTACCCGTTAATACGATACTGTCTCCTCCTTTCATGAAGCACACTCCAGCTTTCGGATTTATCTGGAATTGTATAGTCTTGTCAGAGAATGTGCCCGTTGAGAACCATATCCGGGAAATGCCATCCGCTTTTATCTTTCCCATAGGAACCGGACGGGGACAGCCATCTTCCGTAACGGACGCGAGCATAACCGTATCGCATTCAGCTAATAAAGAACCCGCCTTTTTCTCCATCGTCGATAGATCGACCATTTGTACCGGAATGCATAAATCGACTTTGCATTTTCCCTCTGGGTGTTGATCGGGATTACTCTGGTAAACCTCGAATGTTTTTCCTGGACGAGGCTTGCACTGATGTTTGGATGTAAGCGTATACATCAAACTCCATGCGGTAGGTATTTCTCCTATGCCTATCTCAAAATGCCCGATAGCGTAAAGCCCATCCGGTAACACTCCTTTCGAGATCTCACCATCTCCTTCCATTTCTGCGGATACGGTTATACCGATATCCGTACTCATCCCTTTTTCTTCCTGCTGATAGATAGAAACGAGCTTGTTTTCTGCATTAGCCATCAATCCTCTAGGTCCGGCCCATCGCAGAAGTTTGCCGATAGTATTCGGTATTTGATTCATATCACCTTGATGATGAAGAAATACGATGTGTTCAGCCTGTAATTCTTTTAATTCAAAAGTGTAATTCATAAGATTCTTATTTGTAAAAGTCCAATAGTGCAAACATACGGAATCTAATTTTCGTCCCGTTGTAAAAAAACGACAAAATAGACTATTGCGTATTTGTTGTAAATCTTTTTGAGCTATTCTGTTAATATGCTCCACTATAAGTTGACAGCGGATATATCCTAGATGCCATATTGGACCATCCTGTTGCATTCTTGTATGCTGTTACCGCTTCGTCTGGAACATAGAAAGAGCATGTTGTACCTTCGAAAGTGCCCCAGCCTAGGGCTGGAGGAGTTAACAGCCGAGTGATTATGATCTCCTTCAGTGAGATACACTGGTAGAATACCTTGATTCCACCAATGGATTTAAGGATATTACATCGTATTATAACCTTTCTCAAGGAAGAGCAAGATTCGAATATCCCACTGTCGATATTTGTCACATTTGATGGGATATCAGCGGTCTCTAGTCCAGACTTACAGAAACAGCCATTAACTAGGGCCTCTAATGATTGGGGAAGGGCTATCGATTTCAGCGTTTTGACCTCCATGAAGCATTGTCCTCCAATTTCTACCAAGGTATTTGGAAGGGTAATCTGCTCCAAAGCTGTTCCATAATATTCTCTGTATTTGATCTTAGTCCATGAGTCTGGCAGGGTGATTCGTTTGAGTGACGAACACCCTCGGAAGGTCCCATCATACATTGGAGAGGCATTCTTGAAATATCTTAATTCATCGAAGCTCTCCATCCGTGTATTTCCTTGAAAGTAATTTTGAAACTGGTCTGCACCTATGTATTCTGCTTCCTCTGCCGTGATGACTCCGTTGCCGTCAAGGTCGTATCTTTCGATGCATATTCTGAGCACTTCCTTGTCTGCAAAGCGAATACACAATCCCTTGACACTTATATCCAATTTCGGGAATGAGGCATTTAAGGTCGGAACCGACTCGGGAGAGGCGTAATCGTCGACTATTAATTTTCCTTCTAGTATGGGTAGGGTATCTTCACCCGCAACCCCGGTACTGCTGAGACCTTTGTAGGTGCCATCGGCCATCCGCATGAGATCATCAAGGATATCTGCGTTGCCGTATGTCTCCGTGAATCCCACGATACGTACGTGGTGTAAAGCGTGACTCTGTCCTTGGTTAGCTTGTTCATTAAGGATTCGTGCCAATATAGACATTGGGCCGACGGTTGGACAGTTCACTATAAATAAATCTGTCACAATTCCAGCACACTGGTTTATATTGACATTTTCTCTGGTTAGGTATGGATAATTGGATAGTGAGATATACTGATTCTTTGAACTGTATTCAATTAGCCGTAAGCTACCGCCCTCAGGCAACTTTAATTGTGTCAGTGCGGTTCCATCAGTGTGAATTTCCTTAAGGCGAGTACAGGTGGATAGATTCAGAGTTCCTGTGAGCGTGGATATGTTTGACAACAACAACTTCTCTAATGACATGCAATTGGACAAGGTTAGAGTTGTGATCGATATTCCGACGGTTTCGGTCTTACTTCCCAACCGTATCTCACGTAGCATACGCCCTTGTATAATCATAGAACCTTGGACATTCTTCTCATGCCAATCCCCAATATCTTGGAGATAAGAAGCCCCTTGTATCGTATTCTGTTGGTCACCGGAGCCGGATAGTTCGATTAACATCTCACATTTCTCGCCCGCTTTGGTTCGATTTCCTCGAATGATACTTGTTCCGTTGGCGATGGCGGGATATAAATCCATGGCAGGGGTAAGCTCATACTTTATGGTGTTTCCGGCCGCACGAACGGTAATGCTATCCGTGCCGTTAGCGGAGAACAAACCGAAACTATATTTCGACATCATATAAATGATCCGCTTCGTAACCCAACGGGTCTCGGCGGAATAATGATCTCCCAAGCTTTGCGTGATCGGGTCCGTATCATTTGTATAACTGCCCTTCATATAGGCCAGCTTCCCTTGCTCATAAGCGATCTTGGCATCCGCGTTTACAATGTTTGCCGGGAAATACTCTTGCGCCGGAGCGAAATAATACTTCTGGTAATACGCAAAGATCTTATCAAAATCAGTACCACTTTTCAATCCACCTAGTTCTTCCATGGCGGAGAGCATATTTCTCATGCCAGTCACAACTTCTTCGGGAAAAGCCAAATCTAATAAATTCCAGAAATTACTGGTTTCCCCGTTCCACACGGCTGCTCCAGTTTCATTCGTGTCATGAATTTCAACTCCGTATGGCTTTTCCGGCTGGCCTTCATTGTCGGTATCGAATATCGTATCCATGTCATCATAACGCCATTTCCATTTACAGCCCTTACCAAAACAATAGCAATACGTATTTTTCGCACGTTGATCAGTTCCGGCATGCATCTCCACCCAATTACGGTGAAGAATGGCATCGTCGATGTCCCAGTAAGCGGGAGCCTCTTTCCTGAATTTGCTGATACGGGCATTGATAAACAACACATTTAATTCCTCTGCTGTTTTTCCGGTCAAGTCCGCCGAAGTCAAACCATACCCTTTATTTACCAACTGAGATACTAGGTTTATAGTTCCATCGCCTATATCAGAGGGGATAAACCTGTTTTGGCCGGACTCATAATAATATACATCGAATTGATGCGGATCATTCGTCTTGGCGATCCAGAACTCATAGGGTTGATTGCGCATGGTCGCCACTTGCGCATTTAATTCCTCCACCGTACCCTTGAAAGGACGCAAACGGTTAGAGCAGCTATAAGCTAGGTTATAAGCCGGCACGAACAATGAGATATTCTCTTCCAATCCTCCATCAAAATCCCATGCGTTAGCATTATTATACTGGAAAGCTTCCTCATCCGCATTATATTTTACGAAAGAATCTGCCCAAGGTACACGGAATAAAGTGAGCAGTGGTGAGTTATCCGACCCTTCGATACTGATCAGTCCCGGGAATAGGTCCGTGTCGTATCCGAAACAATATTTGTCTCCCTTATCTGGACCGAAGGTATACTCTCCCATAAACGTGTATATCGTTTCTCCATCTTCGTTGATAGACTTCTCGAAGCACACGAAGGGTAGCTGGTAAACCGAAACCCGTATATCCTTGTATTTTTCCGTCCGCATGGCCTCGTTCGATAATCCCAATTGACGATACAAATCGTGTACAGAGTTTGCGGAACCCATCTTATGGGATTGCATGGATGAGGCATAATTCTTCTTGGCCGTGAACTTAGCCGAAGCGGGTATGCTTGGTACCATTTGCCAAGTCTTCTTTCCGGTCGTACCATCCGCATACGTAATAACGGATTTCTCCTTGTCAATCGAATAGCGAGTGTTCCATAAATAATACTTCATGGAAGAGGTTCCCTGTCCTTTAACCTGTACGTTTGAGATAGTCACGTTTCGTTCGGGATTTTCACTGAAGTAGACCTCTAATGTGCCTGTCCGTGCGGATGGGTCTGCCATACGGGGAATGGTATTGTCGAACACAAGTACATTATACTGATCCTTCGTGTTCTCGAAATCCACTTCCGAACCGTTCGAATCCAGTACATCATTCTCCTCGGAAATCTTCGCTTTATCCGTAGTCGATATCATCCAGTTTATATAGTTCCTTAGCACGGCAGGTGAAGTCAAGGCTGAGTCATAAATACGTAATCCATAGATATCGATGTCTGCGTAGTCCGATCCGATCACGATATTTCCGTCGTGAGCGAAATAGTCATTGTTCTCGTAAGTAAATTCCCTGTTTTTCTTTCCATTAATATAAAGAATACAAAGGTTGAAATCACTATTGCCATAAGCATCCGGCATGATTACTAACGTCATGCGTATCCGTTTGCCCTCATGCGTATGAATGCCCTGTATCTTGCTGTTACGAAGGGATTGTGAATGCATCACCAACTCATCGGCATATATTTTCAGGCCCACGAATGAGTCTCCGGAAGGCGAGGCGATCGTAAGTACGGGAGTGGTGTAATCCGTCACGTTATCTACCCTATAATCTATTTCTATGGTTTTACCTGTGCGGGCACATTCTTTTTTAAATGGCTTGTAGTCTATGGTAAGGGATGATCCGGCCATCAATCTCAATGTCTTGTTTCCATCGTTATCGCTTACCCAACCATCGTTTCCCCAGTTCATACCGGTCCAGACCGCAGGTATGGTAGTGGTAGCGGTCTCGTTCAATATCTCCCGGTAATTTTCCTGACGATTGCTACGGGTCTTCGGATTCATGTAGAATACCGAACCGGCGGTAGCTGAATACCCCAGTGAGTTATTTACCGCGAACAAGACCGGAGGTGTTAACTCATCTTCTCCATCCATAATATGGGCGGCAATCTGAAATTCCGCATTATCCAACGTCTCTATCTCCAGTGGAAGCGCGAAGGTATGTCGGGTAGACGTGGAGATAGAATCCTCGTTAGATGAAAATACGGCCATGTCATCCTTTTGAATTACAAAGCGAGCGGAAGTGGAGACATTGTCTCCGTCGTACATGGCATAGTCGAACAACGTATTTTCCGCCCAGTTCGTGGCTTTGGGCAATAAATTGTTTATGGCTACTAATTTGACCGCATCACCCGCTACGGCGCAAATTACTTGAAAAGAAACGGTCCGTGTACGGATTGTCCCATCTGAGTTCGTTACGTATGCCGATAGCTTGAAAACTCCACTTCGCTGAGGATGTTCAACTACATAATTGTAGGCCGTCTCTGTATAAATACCGGTACCGATCGGTATCTCATAAGATTCGTTATAGTTCTCGCCCGACAACGTAACATACAAGGTCTTTGACACATTTCCTCCAATATTTAACGGCAGTGTAATATTACCCGTATAGGCCGTCCACCATTTGAAATTATTGGCAGATAAAGAAAGGGAGGTCAAATAAACCGTATAGACAAAGGCCGGAGTGGTCTCTTCCGTCACCTCGCCGGTAACCTTGATCATGATATTATTAGCTCCCGAAGAAAGATACTCCGCGACATCTATCGTGAAAGGCATGCCGGAGTTAAGATACATTTGTTTCATTACTACATAGTCACCCATATCAGAGTTTTTCACGGATATCTGGCATAATCCCCGTTCACCCGTATCCTCATAGGGCTCTCCTACGCTGTATCGCTCTTGACTAACAAATGTAAACATAAGCGGACATGGCTCTCCTTTGCTGGCGGATACATTTTTACTGTCCAGCTCATTCACGATACGTACATTACGTTGTATCCCTTGTTGACCTCCGGCGATATCGGCTACGGGAATCATGCTCCATGTATCTGATCCGGCAATTTTGGTTAATACTACCCCATAATCCAACGTGTCATCCACTTTTTCATCCACGTTCATCAAGCCTCCCAGCGTGCCGGATAAAATGCCTCCTCCGCCACTACCGCCTAGCCGGGAGACAGGCACATGTACATTCCTGTTCGTGGAGCGGTCTACGGCAGGGAGGATCAGGTTTTTCAATGATCCGGCTTCCGGCATTTCCGTAATACGTCGTTTACGAATCTCGATATCGTCGGCCTGTGTCTCCGGTACTTCCGGTAACGAGGTATTGATGGAGGCGATATAATTGGTAGGAGGGACGGATCGAATAACAGACATATCTATCAAATTATCATCTTCCGTAGATATCCAATCCCCCTCTTCGGTTGCCAGTAAGTAAATGGTATTTCCAGAATCCCGGAAAGCCGTGAATACCAGTGTTAAGGTAAACTCTACAATTACCCGGTCGGACAACTCCTTGAGATTCCATCCTGAAGTGGATTGATAATAACAAGGATAACTCTTATCGATCTCACCGTAGCGCAAGATACGTTCACCCGGGCGGATCAAATCGTTGAAAAAGGCGATATAACATTTCCAGAAACGCTCTACGGTATCTGCCACCAGGCAACATTTAAAAGAAACCTCTTTCTCGGTAAACGCTACATGGTCGGCATCATATAGCACGCCATCCATCGTAGAGAACTGCCGAGTAAGGTTTTTCTTCACGGCGGCCGATCTCATCACATTGTCTCGTCCGGACTCTACCACGATACCATAACGATCCAATGCGATCCCATCCAAGGAGTAGACGGAAGAAGGTACCTGTGTACCCCCTCCATCAGCCGGTTCGTAGGAGAGGACCCTCATCGGGAAATCGTCGGCGAAACGGAGAGAGAAAGCTATTCGTTGATCACCCGTTGGCCCATACACGATAGTATCGGGCTGCGATACCAAACGCAAGCGCCACTCCCTGTTCAATGCCGGTATCCGTACCATGCGATAGCCTGGGCGGGCTACGTAAGAAATAAACTCATTGATCTCAATTGAGGGGTCCGTGGCTACGAACGAGATTGCCAGTTCTTTACCTGATAGCACCGGAGCTGATAAATCCACTTCGATACCATCCTCTTCCGGCCAGACGTTCTTATCCGGTTCCACCAATGCGGGGAAAGCGAGCAGTTCATCATAACCACCCTCCTTAACACATACACCAAATGTGGTGAATATATCCCTGTTGTCTATAAAAAATTCTCCTGTCATATTCTTATTTATTTTTTATTATCTGCTTCTCATTAAAATACCATTATCACTCATGCCCTGAACGGTCATTCGCATCGCCTTCAAGTCCTGCTCCATCGTCTCCAATTTCACGCAATAGCTCGTGTTGTAAGCGATCTGTACCCATTGGCGGGCGGCATCGATCATCAATGAATGGATACTAGTAACGTTCTTGTCTATATTGGAAGTGATGTACGTCAGTGTATTAGCTGTCCCTAATAATTGATCGGCACTTTCCTGCGACATCGATTGAATGCCTTTAGCCGAAGCTTCACGGGCCTGTTCATCCGCTCCCATAGAGATCCCAGTTATCTTTTCTATATTCTCGGCCTCTTTAGCGGCGCTTTCTATAATCTGGTCATAAGCCTTGCGTAGCTCCTCTATTTTCCCTTGGCTAAGTCCATTCTCCGATTCAGCTGCGAACCGCTCATACCAGTCCCTTAGGGGAGCGTCCAGATATTTCATTTTGACGCTTTGCAGCATGGCTGTCCGCATAAGTCCTTCGAAATCGGCGGCAAAGTCGGCGGCGCTTTTCTTTCCGTCTAGGAATCCCTGTACGATACTATCCGAGATAGCCGTGGCCGTAGTACCCGTCCAGTTCTCCCGCATCTGCTCGTTAAGCTGGTCCATCATCTCCACGACGTTGGCCCCCTCTTCCTTGAGCGCTTTCAATCGTTCGAAAAGGGTCTTTGCGGCTCCATCCAGTTTGTCTTGCGTATATAGCCCCTCTATTTGCTCGTACGATTTACCGGAAAGGCTTGAATACTCATTCCATGTCTTAGCCTTGCGGAACCATGTGCCATGCTTGTAGCCTGTGCCGGATACATATTGCTCATTCATCAGTTTGCCCCATACCTGCTGGTATTCTTGGTCGATGGACCCTTTCTGTGCCGTAAGCTCCTTTTGAAGCCGTTGTGAATATTGCAATGTGGTCTCTCCGATCTGTTGTTGCGTACGCAGACGATCCCGGAGGATGCTGTTGTATTCGAGTTCCTTGCTATAGGTCTCGAGCAATCCTTGCTGATACTCTTCCCTTATTTTCTGGTTTTCCTTCAGTCGTGAACCTATGCCTCCGATGATACCGGTGATACCGCTCAATATACTGGTGGCGCCTTGCAGTGGGTTGGTGCTAAATTGGGCGATTCCTTCGGCGATATCGGCGGCTCCTTTCGCTACGTTGGCAGCTGTTTGCAATACATCTCCCAGCTCACCATCAAAAACATTGGCAAGGTTGGCGCATTCTTGCAAAGCGTTGGCGGCATCCATCAGGTCCTCCGGAAGACGGCTCGCCTTCTTCTTTTCGGCTGTATCTATGCCATTTTCTATATTTTTTAGGAAAGATTCCATCTCTGGGGTGATATTCCCCTCTTTCCTTAAGTTAGCGATAAAAGCTCTAGCTTCATTTATGGCCTTATTCAAGGAGGAATTAGAAATCTTCTCCAAGTTGCCAAATAGTACTTGGGAAAATTCTGAATTCTCTGCTTGTAATTCGGCAAGTGACTGCTTATAGCTGTTTTTCCGGGCAATTATGGTGTCATCGATACGAGAAACATCCTCTCCTGGCTTTGCATTATTTCTCGCATTCTGAAGAAGCTTGTCATCTTTCTCGTAATCGGCTTGTAAGCTAGCCATCTTGACTGTATAGGTTTGGTATTGTTTTAATAAGTTATCCAGTTCATTTTTTTGTTGTTTCTGGGCATTACCTATTTCTGTATCCAATACGATGCGTTTCTGTGTACCCTCCGCGGAGTTATCGTCTTCAGTGAGTTTACGTTTATCCTGTAGATATTTAATGTATCCGTCCAGATCCTCTTTGTAATATTGTTTTTTTTCCTCAATGGTTTCTTTAAAAGCGGAAATGTCTGGTTTAGGAGCCAATTCATCCCGTGTTGTCATTAGGAAACTAAGGTTCATCCTGTCTTCCTTGGTAGGGTTCGGTTTAGATTGTATCCCATTGATCTTTCCATTTAGATAAGCGATGAAATCTTCTCCTTGGGATTTTAGTCCCTGAAAATCTTGTTCCGCTTGCTCTTTTCCAAGGTTACGTTCATATTCACCAAGAGCTGCATATTGCTCTTTGCGTTGGCGTACTTCTTCTTGGAGGCTTTCTAGTGAGGTCTTTTTGTTTTCGCTCACTGTAGTGAAGGTTTGCGATCTCATTGTGTTATTGAGATCTGTGTTTATTTCTGCGCATTTGATGGAGTAATCAGATGTGATTTTTATAGCCTCGGTAAAGAAAGAGCGATATTGACTTTTCATATCGTTACTCCATCCTATTCTATTATCATTGGTGATGGTACTAATAAGATTCATTAATTTATTTTGATCGTTAGAAGAAAATTCACCTCCTTCAATCATAATATCAAAAGATTCTTTTGCAAGTTTTACTTCATTGGGTAGCTTTAATTTAGCTATGTCTATATCTCTTGAATTAAAGAGGTTGAAATTGTTGAATTTTTCATTTAAAGATTTCAACTTAAGGCTGGCATTCTCTTTTTCTAGTTTTAATATATTGCTGAAAATATTTTTTTGTTCTTCTAGTGATTTATTTTGATCCATTAATGCAATATTGTATTTTTGGATTTCTGAAATATTCCTTAAAATATGTTCGTTGTTTTTGGTCTCAAAATCGTTGACATTTTCTTTGTTGAGATATCCTTCTGCATTCTTTAACGCATATGTCCCTCTCATTTTGAATAATTGTGTAAGAGTTTGCCAACTATCTTGAATTTTCTTTATTCCACCTGTCAAAAAATCGATTCCAAGAAGAGACCATTTCGATACCATCTGCTGGTAAGTTTCTTGTAGATCATTAAAAAATACTTTTGTGGCGTTCATTTTTTCTGTAGCTTCCACACTACCTTGTATAGCCTTTTTTAGTATGATAAAAGAAGCCCCAAGAGCTGTGACAAATGTACCAAGGCCTAAGGTCATGAGTTTTTTTCCAAGAGAAATAAATATCTCTAATTTAGAAGTTCCATCTGTAATAGATTCAATGAATTCTATAAATCTACTTGTTAGGTTGGAGGTATTTTCTTTAGTCTCATTCATTTTCTCTCCCATGGCTTTGATTTGGGTATCTAGAGTCTGAATATGGTTCAATAATTGAATGCCTATTAGCTGATGGTTTTGTTCTTCAATGGATAATTGTGCATATTGGTTTCGAAGTTTGATGATAGTGATGATTTTTTGTTCTAAAGACGTAATTGATTCCTTGTTTAACTGATTTTCTTTTTCAATCTTTGAAACTAGTTCAGACGTTTGACTTTTTAGTTCCGCTAGTTGCATTGATAGTTTGGCTTGTGCCGTTGCATATTCGTTGTGAGAAATGAGTCTTTCCTCCCATTGTAGGAAAAGGGCTTCTTGAGCCTTTTCATTTTGTCTAATATCTTGGATAAGAGTTTTCAAAGTTGTAGCTAGACTCCGTGTTGAGTTATTCAAGTAGTTGCATGCTTCGTTACTGCTATTCATTAAGCGTTTGAAAGAAGAGTAACTTTCATCTCCAATCCCTTTAAGTGCTTGTTGAACTTTTACGAGTTCTTTTTCAACTTCGCTATTTGTTATAAATTCTAGTTTTATAGGTTCCATATGTAAATTATTTTTATATTTGTGAATAAAAATTTGATATGAAAAAAATATTACCTTTTGGGGCATTTGTTTTAATCTTATTATTGTCTTGCAGCGAGATCGAGCCTATCCATTCATTGGATCAGTTAGAACCCGCTTTACGTAAACATGTTGGCGATCCAAGCCGAATAGATACAATGTTAAAAGATAATCATTTGCGCTATAATGTTATTTCTTATGATTTTGATAGTGTTCCTGATATTACTTTTGAACAATTAGTTTGGTTCTTGTTTCGAGCATATAATGTAAAGCCTATTATGACAGGCGAAGATTGGTATCGTTGGGCTTATTTTGTTCCTATCCAAGATGGAAGTGGTGCCTATATGATCCAACTTAAAGAATGGTTACAGAGAGATAATGGCGAAATTCATTTGGGTTTCAGCATTCTTGATATTAAAGATGAACTTGTAGATCCATCGCAATCAATATTTAAATGATGTAATCCCAATATAATCTGATTTATTTTAGATGCTGTTTGTCAGTTTTTTATAAAAGCTTTTGTATTTATGATACCGAGGAGTTTAGGTAGTTCTTCTCTGCATCATGAATGACTTTTATTTAAAGATTATACAGACTGGTTTATCCGCCACTCTCATATTTAAAAACTATGCCGGTGTTTCAACAAGTCCAATAGCCATCGGCGATAAATCCGCTTTCTCTGGCAACTCTACAATAGCGGAAATCTCGATCAATGAGATATCTGTTGTTTTTTGCCCGAAACGTCTAACTCCATAACAAGTGGCCTTTGGAATACTGATAGGAATGTCGAACTCAGTCATCAACTCTAGGCTTTTTGCCGCTTGGAAGTTGCCTCTTGGAGCTTGCCACTGTCCGTTAACGATCTCGCCTCCCATCCATTCTTTCAGGCTGTCATTGTCCATCGGTACGGAGAACTTAAATGTGGTCCCTGCTGCCGAGTAGATCGTTAGGAACGGATATCGTGCTCCCTCGGAGAAATGTTTTACGACTTCTCCTTCCTCGTCCTCGAAAGAGACTGATTCCTTGTAGGGTGCTACTTGTTTGTCTAACTGTGTGGCCATGCCACCGTCTGCCGTTGGTGTGCCGTATTTAACGGTCTTGACACCTAAAATGTAATTTGCCATAGTAACAATTCTTTTTTTAATGAATGATTTTTATCTGTGTAATCGATTACAGCAGCAAAGGAAACGAGATAAATAACGCTCTCAAAATAAAGTTGTAAGGGTGATAATTATAGTTGTCATAATGCTCTTGGCCTTATCTCTGATCCGTGTTTTAGCATTAAGTCTCAAGGACGGTTGTCTCCATTTACTCTAGTGAATGGTTGTGAGTATGATTTTTTTGATCATAGATGCACTTCAATTAGCGAGCGGGATGGAAGAAATGACTTCTTGCTTGGTTTTGAGGATATAAAACTAACAGAACAAAGAAGCAGAGGCTCTTGAAAATGTATGGAAAGGATATGACTGAGCTTATTTTGGCCGGATGTGCTTGTCTAGATATAACATATGTAGTCTTGAGGGGTATCAGGAAAAAATGAATGAGACAACAGGCAGTTAACTAATGAGCAGTGGATACATGGAAGTGGTGTTTATTTATAAGACAGAGAATGGTAGATTGACTATCATGCAGTGATGATTTATTTATACTTTGAGAATGGTAAGTTGACTACCATACAACGATGATTCTAAAAAGGATTTTATCAAACTAGAAACTATTAACACAGAGGTAGAAAACCACGGCTTTCTCCTCTGTGTCTTTGGATAACCTTAAGCCTCAACTACCCCAATCGTCATCGGCGATAAATCCGCTTTCTCCGGCAACTCTACGATCGCTGAAATCTCGATCAATGAGATATCTGTTGTCTTTTGCCCGAAGCGTCTAACCCCATAACAAGTGGCCTTTGGGATACTGATAGGAATGTCGAACTCAGTCATCAACT
>OAVB01001580.1_pt1 | contig 13407 bp, 2 predicted proteins | sample 1516871 | NCBI WGS metagenome assembly OAVB01 (sample SAMEA2580069, study PRJEB22360) | human gut metagenome | biome: human gut; feature: human-associated habitat; material: faeces | place: Denmark | collected 2008/2010 | reverse complement strand
TCATTATAGGAACGGCAGTTACGGCGGTGACGGCGGCGTCGCTATCGGCAATACGGCTTGGGCGTTGGGGGATAAAGCGGTTTCCATCGGAAATGACGCGCGTGCCGTTCATAAAGGCATTGCCATCGGGATTCAAGCCGAAGCGGGCTTGGACGAAGATGATAACACGACGGACTGGTCTACCGCTTCCGGCTTTACACCGAAACAGGGTAAATCAATTCAGTATGACCCGAAAACGAAATTACCCTACGTGACTAGTGACCTTAGGGATAAAATGGGTGCGATTGCCATCGGTATCGATGCCAAAGCACATGGCAATCACTCCACTGCCATGGGTGTGGGCGCAAAAGCAAAGTCACGCTATGCATGGAGCTTCGGTTACTCTTCGGAAGCATCGGGGGTCGGCTCCATCGCCTTCGGTAGTCGTGCTACCGCCAAAGGAACCAACGCGATTGCTATTGGCAGCGGTAACTACGATCAGCCGAACGGCGGGGCGCAGGCATACAGCGAGGACACGATTGCCATCGGTCGCGGCTCGGTTGCCGGCAATAAAGATGACACGGCGACGGCGTATAATAGAGTCGATGTAGGACGGGAAGCCAGAGCGTACGGCAAAAACTCGATCGCATTGGGCGGAACTGCCAATGTAGGTGACATCTGGCAAAAACAATTAGCTGATGGCGGTACGGCGATCGGCAGCAGTTCCAATGCGGCCCTGGAAAACGCTACGGCAATCGGATATAAGTCGATAGCCTATGGGAAAGACGCGGTGACCCTCGGCGCGAACACCAGAACGGATATCGATGGCGCGGTCGCTTTGGGCAGCGACTCTCAGGCAACGATCGAAGCCGGCGTGTATGGCTATGACCCGTATAAGGAGGGCAGAAAACAGGAATCGCCTACGTGGAAATCCACGAAAGCGGCTGTTAGTGTAGGCAAAGATGTTTATGATTATAATTTAAAGAAACAGGTTACGGAAACCCGCCAGATTACCAATGTAGCCGCCGGTAAGGAGAACACCGACGCGGTGAACGTTGCCCAGTTGAGAAACCTTCGGTATCGGGTGGCGGATGATTTAGACGCCGCGAAAACGGAATTAAACCAAGGCATTCGAACGAATGCCGGAAATATCCGCAATCTTTCCACAAAAGTCGCCGGAAATACTTCAAACATCAACAACTTGAGTAACCAGCATGATAAAGATTTCAAGTTTCTTAATGAAGCGATAGAGGGACACACGACCCGCTTCGTTTCCGTTAACAGAGGAAATACCAATAAGACATCAGATAACTACCTCAATAACGGAGCGACAGAAATAGGTTCTATCGCGATCGGACACAATGCTCATGCGAACGGAAAACAGGCCGTTACTTTAGGCTACAATTCATTTACCAAAGGACAGGGCAGTGTCATCATCGGTGAAACTTCGCGTCAAACCACCGGCGGAGGTCCGGCCAAAAAAGGACAATTTGATCAAGGTATTATTGTCGGCAGTCAGAACGAAGTTTATGCTCGGGATACAGACTTAGGTGGACGAGAAGACACTATTTTAGGAAGTAAGAATAATATTACAGACTCCCATGGCACATTTGTACGCGGCGTAGGCAACTATGTGGCTGACGCGTATAATGACGAAGTCATGACCGCTGATGAAAAGAAACAACTAGAAGGCTATTTGCGTCAAGATGAGGATGCGGAAGGTCCGATTGGCCTCTTTGAAAAAGAAAGAAGCCATGTCACTGTCGACGGCGATGGCAACGTGGTAGCGGGCGCTACCTATACCCGTGTTTCGGGCGTGAGCAACGAAATTTCTAATTCGGATGGAACCCCGAGAGTATCCTACAACATCGTGACGGGCAACAGAAACTCTGTCATCGACTCGAGCCATAACCTCATCATGGGCGACAATCACGAGTTGGAAAAATTCGGTGGAAATATCATTATCGGCTCGCAGACAAAGAAAACGAAAACCGAAGCATCGAACGTCACCATCCTCGGCAATGACGCCAACGTCAGCGTCGAAGGCGGCGTGGCTTTAGGGACCGGTTCCGTAGCAAGTACCGCTGCGGAAGTGGGCGGCTATGATCCTCTCACGGGAGAAGCCTCCGCAAAGACGACATCGACATGGAAATCAGGAAACGGCGCCGTATCCGTCGGCACGACAGATAAAACAAGACAAATCACCAACCTTGCCGCAGGTCTGGCAGACACCGACGCGGTGAATGTCGCGCAGCTGAAAAACAGCAAGACCGCTGTCGAAGCAGGCGACTATGTGACCGTTACGAAAAAAACGGAAGACGGAAAGGGAACGACCTACACCGTCAAAGGCCCGAAACTCACCGCCGAAGATAATTTGACGGTTACTGATGACGTAGACAACAATAAAAAAATAGGCTACAAAGTCAAACTGAATAAAGACCTGACGGGTCTTACCAGCGTTACAAGTGACGCATTTAAAGTTGGCGACAAGACATATATCAATAGCAATGGTATCAATGCGAATAACAATAAAATCACTAACGTGGCAGCCGGAGCGGCAGACGGTGACGCGGTCAACTTCAAACAGTTGAGTGATGTAAAAACAAAAGTTGAGGCTAACGAAGGCAATATTACAACGAATAAAAACGCCATTGCAGGCCTGACACCAAAAGTTACGGCCAACACAGCGAACATCACCAAACTGCAGGCAGGCTTCACCGTGAAAGACGGCGGAGCAGGCAAGGCGGACGTTACACTCGGCGGAGATACGAAGCAGGAAGTTACCTTCAACGCGGCCGTAGACAAAACAACGGAAGCAACGGAGAACGGTTCCTCGCTGACCTCAACTGTCGATACGAACAGAAACGTCACCTACTCGCTGAACATGAAACAGCTGAAAAAAGACCTCGGTATTACCGAAGGCACTGACGGCGTCATGAGTTCTTGGAAGCTGAAAGCAACGGGTGGCGATACAACAGAACAGGACATCAAAAACGGCGAAGCTGTTACCTTTGATGTAGCAGCAGCGGATAAAGGACTCACCGTCGCAAGAGACGGAAAGACAATTAAGTACGGTATCGAAGGCAGTAAGATTGATATCACAAATAACCAGTCGATTACCAAATTGGGTGATCGTATTGACAAGCTGCCTTCCATTCACTATGTATCGGTCAAGAGCGACGCACAGGTCGGGAATTATAATAACGACGGCGCGAAGCAAGACGGTAGCGTTGCCATCGGTCCGGACGCTGTAAGCAACGGGCCGCATTCCGTCGCGATAGGCTCAAAAACTAAGGTGGAGGGCGGTTGGTACTCTGTCGCCGTGGGCGCGGAGAGCAAGACGAATGGTCATTTCACTACGGCTATCGGTTACCAGGCGAGTGCGACGATGCAGCAGGCACTTGCATTGGGCACGAATGCGGAAGCAGCTGCTGAGAGTGGCATCAGCATTGGTGTGAAAGCAAAATCGTTGGCGAACCGCGGAATTGCAGTAGGAACGAACAGCACGGTAGGTGCAACGGGCGGTCGCGGAATTGCCATCGGTGATGGTTCCTATGTCGGCGCCAAAACGAACAATCATCCGGGGACGGGCATGTCGAATCCGGGGGATGAATGGAAACCGGCCAACCCGTATGTAACAGCCGATGATGATACAGTAGCGGGCAAGGGCAAGCTGTCGGAAGAAAACTCGATGGCTATCGGTATGAAAGCGAGTGCCTTCGGATTCCAAACGACCGCATTGGGCGCAGGCGCAGAAGCGCATAACACCAATACGACAGCGGTTGGTGTGGCGGCAGTTGCCAAAGGTAATTACAGCACGGCACTGGGCAAACAGGCGCGTACATTTGAAAAAGAATCGACATCGGTCGGCCATTGGGCGGATTCCCGTGCGGAATTTGCAACGTCCGTCGGTGCGAACACCATTGTTTATAAAAAAGGCGGCGTAGCGCTCGGATTCGGCGCGCGTGCCTATGATGAAAACAGCATCGCGATCGGCAGCAACTCCTTCGCGAAAGAAGCGATTGACGGAAAAGCATACCTCAGCGACGAGGAAGTCAAAGCCGCAGCGGGTATCGTCTCGGTCGGCAATCCGGCGTACAAAGTAGGGGATAAGGATTTCGCCGCAAACTATCGCCGTATCGTCAATGTGGCAGGCGGTATCCATGACAATGACGCGGTCAACGTCGCGCAGCTGAAAGCGTTGGCAGGCAAAGTCACGGCCAATGCGGACAATATCACCAAAGGCTGGGTACTCAAAGCTACTTCAGATACGGGCGAAGAGGAAAAAGGCAAAACGATCAATAACACGGATAATGCCGTTACCTTTGATGTGGAAACAGATCAGGGGCTTACCGTTAAGAGAGACGGTGCGACTATCAAGTATGGTGTGAATAACAAGCAACTGGTAGAAAACATCAACAAAGGCGACACGGCAGTCACCAATATCGCGGGTCTCTTCAACGTCACTGACGGAAAGAACACGAAGGCCGTCAACCTCGGAAAAGACAAAAATAGCAATGTCACATTCAAAGGCACAGACGGTGAAACCACTGTTACCGTAGGCGGTGCGGACGATGCCCCGACCGTCACCGTAGGCTTGGATCCGGAATTCAAGAAACAAGTAAACGCCAACTCAGACAATATCGCTGCGAACAAGAAAGCTATCGACAAGAACGCAGGGGATATTAAAACGAACACAGACAATATCGCTGCGAACAAGAAAGCTATCGACAAGAACGCAGGGGATATTAAAACGAACACAGACAATATCGCCGCGAACAAGAAAGCTATCGACAAGAATGCGACAGACATTGCCGGTAAGATGACCTCGTGGAAACTGAAAGCCGAAGGCGCTGCAGGGGAAGAGGAAATCAAAGACGGTAAGGGAGTCACCTTTGGCGTAGAAACTGCGGATAAGGGGCTCACCGTCACGAGAGAGGGCTCGACCATCAAGTACGGCATCGACGGAAGCAAGATTGACATCAAAGAAAACGAGACTGTCAAGAAACTTGAGAAGGATATCGAAAACAGCAAGACCACGGTCAAAGCAGGAGATGGCGAGAAAAATATTTCGGTTGCCAAAACAGACGGCAAAAACGAATACACCATCACTCTTGCGAAAGACCTCAAGGATTTGAACTCGGTCTCCGCCAAGACCGTCAACGCGAGTGAAAAAATCACGGTCGGCGGCGATAAGGTAACGATCAACAACGAAGGCCTTACCATCAAAGAAGGCCCGTCTGTCACCACCGGCGGCATTGACGCCGGCGATAAGGTAATCGCCAACGTGAAAGACGGCAAAGCCAATACAGACGCGGTCAACGTAAGACAGCTCAATGCGCTTGCGAACCAGAGTAATCAGAACATCGCCATTCTCGGCGGTAAAGTGGGCGAATTGGGTAACCGCGTGAACAGAGTCGGTGCAGGTGCTGCCGCACTTGCCGCACTCCACCCGCTCGATTTCGACCCCGATGACAAATGGGACTTTGCCGCAGGCTACGGCAACTATAAAGGTGCCAATGCAGCCGCTATCGGTGCATACTACCGTCCGAATGAAGACACCATGGTCAGTGTCGGCGGATCCTTCGGCGGCGGAGAAAACATGGTGAACGCAGGCGTTTCCGTAAAACTTGGACAAGGCAACCATGTAACGACCTCCAGAGTCGCTATGGCGAAAGAAATCAAAGATCTCCGTGCAGAAGTGGAAGTCCTGAGACAAGCCGTCACAGGTATCGGACAGGGACAGACACCCGATCCGGTCAAGATGAAACTTTTCCCGGATATTGCAAAGAACCACTGGGCCTATGAAGCAGTAGAAGAACTCACGAAACAGGGACTGCTCGAAGGTTATCCGGACGGAACTTTCGGCGGAGACCGTATGATGACACGCTATGAATTCGCAGAAATCGTCTACAGAGCCATGCAAAAAGGCCTCAACGTGAACGAAAAGCTGATTCAGGAATTCGAACCGGAATTGGAACGTTTCCGTATCGATGTCATTTCCAAAGACAAAGACGGAAACCCGGTCATCGAAAGAGTCCGTGTCAACGAGAAGAAAAAAGCAAAATAAAACTTCATAAAAACGGCACGGCCGAAGTATAAAAGAAAACCCCGAGGAAATAACTCCCCGGGGTTTTTTCATGCCTCATGTAAGAAAGCAAAATAATTCATATATGACGTTAAGGAAGAAAGAAATTATAGTTTTATTATTTTAAATACGCTTTTGACGATTTCCTATGCCGGATTCTTCGCTAAGAGTCAAATTATGTTTTTTCTTCTATCATCATTCCGTTTCTGCCCACCGCTCAAGAATGACGGCAGGAGTGAATTACTTTGCCATGATATTCTGATGCTAAATGAATACATAAAGAAAAGTATAGGAAACGTAAGCTGTCCCCGCTTGTCGGGGAAAGTGGCGGCATTAGCCGTCGAAAGGGGCAAGTGTGAGCAGACACAAAAGAATGATTCTAACCTGTGTACGCCAACTCGCCCCTATCGCCTCGTAGACTCGGCACTTCCCTCCGTATTCGGGGGAAGCGAACGACTAAGGAAGAAAGGAATCATATTTTTATATAAGTAAAAATAAAAAATAATGAAATGGATCACACAAAAAAGCCGTCCCCGAACACGGGGAAGGTGGCGGCGGAGCCGTCGGAAGGGGCAAGCGTGACTAGAAAGGTAAAAACAGCTTTTTACAAAACGACACTAAATACCTGCCCGTCATTCTCGAACGAAGTGATGGCAAGCGAACCACTTTTTGAGGAGCGGAGCGACGCTGTAAAAGTGTGTGAGACGCTTTGCCTTGGCTAAAAAGTGTCAGCGGAGCTGACGGAAGGGGCAAGCGTGAGCAGATACGCAAGAATGGAAATAAGTACGGGCAGACCCGTAAAAATAGGGAAAAATAACAAAAAAAAATTTAAGTATGCAAAAAAAGTAAAATGGGGGGTAATCATGCGAAAAACGAAACTATATCGAAAAACAGATAAAAACTATGGAAAAGAGAGGAATGACGGGGAAAAACATATACATGCCAAGCAAAGAAGATAAATGATGAAAAAAGGAAAATTGATTAGAAATAAAGAAATGAAATTCTTAAAATAAATATAAATCAGTAAAAGATATTAAGGATAGATAAAATTTTATTTAATTATAGAATGTGTTAAAATGTAATAAAGCAAGCTTAAGGATTCAATAGGATATTTTCATTTCTTTGGGATATCCCGGTTTTAGAACGCAAAGGAGATTATGTATGAACAAAATCTACAAACTCGTTTGAAGCAAAGTAAGAAACACCTGGGTGGTGGCTTCTGAAATTGCCAAGGGACACGGGAAAGAGTCCTCGTCCGGAAGAAACGGTAAGAGGCTGAAACTTGCGGTCATGACTGCCATTCTCGGCGGGTGCTTTATGACGGCAGGTATATCACCCGTTACCGCCGAATTGACGAAAGACCAGAAGGCTGTCTATGATGCTGTCCTGCAAAAACTGGAAACAGAAAAGAAAACAGTACACTATTTCTCCGTGAAATCTGACGACAGTGCAAATCCTGACGGGACAAACTGGAACAATGACGGTGCGACAGGAAACGATGCTGTTGCAGCCGGACGATATGCAAAAGCATACGGAAACCAAAGCCAGGCAACAGGCAGAAATGCATGGGCCATTGGGGGTTACTCTCAGGCATCGGGATATAATGCAGTGGCAGCAGCAGAAAAGGGGATTGATGCGGCAACATATAATGCACTGTCTGACGAAGAAAAGCAGAACTACAAACTCAATACGCAGTCAGAAGGAACGAAAAATACATCTTTATATTATCGTACGAAGTTTAAAGAATATACAAACGATGAATTTAATGCGTTACCTGTAATGGAACAACACCGATTGACGAATGAAAAAGGTTATAGATATGATAAAGAGAAAGAAGTATGGACGCTCGCACCCGGTGCTGTAGCTATCGGTCATGCAGCAAAAGCGATTGGTCTGTCCACATTGGCTGTGGGTGACTTGGCGGAAGCGACAGCCAAGTATGCGGTTGCTGTCGGTAGAGAAACAGAAGCGACTGATGTCGGTAACACAGCATTAGGATACTATGCAAAAGCAAAAGGTCTGCGTTCTACCGCATTAGGTATAGCAGCACGAGCAACGGATTTTGAATCAATGGCAGTAGGTCCTTATGCACGGGCAGAAGGAAAAGTATCTTTAGCCTTGGGATCAAAGGCAAATGCAAAAGGTAACAACTCTATAGCTATGGGGCTACGGTCATCATCAATCGGTGAAAGCTCGATAGCATTAGGCGGAATAGCGAAAACACAAGCACAAGGCAGTGTAGCCATAGGAATGATGGCTGAATCAAGACAAAAGGGCAGTGTGGCTCTGGGAGAGGCCAGTCTCGCCGATAGAGAGGCCGGCGTTTGGGGTCTTGACATATCTACCGGTAAAGCAATGAATGAAGATGCTTTGCTGGGGGCCGGAAAAGCGGATTATGATGCAGCAAAGGCAAAACTTACCGAACTGCAAGGACAGGCACAAAAGTTAAGGAACGATTACCAAGCAAGCCTGGCAAAAGATCCGGTGGCACCGAACGGGAATCATATTCCCTCAGCAGATACCCAAGCTATCGGGAACGAACTTAGAGCGAAAGAAGGCGAAGTCTTTGCACAGACCATACAGGTAAATGACTTTGTAAAAGCTTGGAAAGCAACACAAAGTGCAATTTCCATAGGAAATAAAGAAAAAGGTCTTACCCGCCAGATTATAGGGGTAGCCGCCGGTACGGAAGACACCGATGCCGTCAACGTGGCACAGCTGAAAGCATTGAACACCAAAGTAGACAAAGGCGCGATTCATTACTACTCCGTCACCAGCGACAAAAAAGCGGCGGGCTCCAACTTTGACAACGACGGAGCAAAAGCCGCCGACAGCATGGTCATTGGCATCGGCTCGACCTCGGAAGCGCCAAACAGCACCGTCGTCGGCAACAACAATACGCTAAAACGTTACAACGCAGATAAAAACGGACTCTCGAGCCGCAATAACATCGTCGTCGGCCAGAATATGGAAGTCGAAGGCGCGCACAACGCGGTGTTTGGCACAGACTATCAGAACAATCTAGAAAATAGAAAAACGATGGTGGCAGGTAAGCGCAATACGGTCATCGGTGTAGGCAACCTGGCCGGCTATACAGCAGAAAAAGACCCGCAAAATCGATTCAAATGGATTTACAGCAAGGTGGAAAACGGTTCGGATAGCGGCAATGTAGTGGTTGGCATGAATAATACCGCCACTCGTGGCAGCCTTGTCATCGGTTCTGAGTCAGAAGCGACATCTTCAGGAATCTCTGTTGGGCATCACAACAAGGTAGTAAGCGACGAGGATTTCGGAGTCGCTTTAGGAAGCGATTTGGTTGTGGATGGTTATGGATCCATTGCGGTAGGCAGAGAGTCCAAAGCGACAGCGGACTATGCGACAGCTATCGGTCAAGGAGCTATTGCGGGAAAAGAGAGTTCAATCGCCATTGGTGATGCGGCTAAGGCGAAGACGAGAGGCGGCATCGCCATCGGATCTTCCAGCCTCGCGGATAGAGAGAAAGGCGCGATTGGTTACACGGTCGATACGGAACAGGCGAAAAAGCTGAAAGAACAGGCGGTATTGGCATCGGAGTATGATACGTTGTATCAAGCATACCAAAATACACCTTCAGGAAGCACGGAAGAAACCGAAGCAAGAACGAAATTGCAGGAATTCAAAACCCAGCATGCCGATTTCATGGCGGCACGAGATGAACTTGCGACATGGCGTGCGACGGACGGTGCAGTCAGTGTGGGTGACAGTGCTAAACATAAAACCCGTCAAATTACTAACCTGGCAGCAGGCACGCAAGACACCGACGCGGTGAACGTCGCGCAGCTGAAAGCACTGAATACCAAAGTGGACCAAGGCGCGATTCATTATTTCTCCGTCAAATCGGACGACAGCGCAAAACCTGCCGGGACCAACTGGAATAATGACGGAGCGACAGGACAAGATGCGATCGCGATTGGTAAAAATGCCGTATCAGAAGGACAAGATGCGATCGCGATTGGTAAAAATGCCGTATCAGACAGACAAGAATCTACTGCCATAGGAAGTCAAGCGCAAGCATACCAGTACTATTCCACGGCTATAGGAAGTACAGCAATAGCAGGTTCGCACTATTCCACGGCATTAGGATATGGAGCACAAGCAGACTTGAACCGTTCCACGGCTATAGGAAGTACAGCAATAGCAGGTGGGCACTATTCCACGGCATTAGGATATGGAGCACAAGCAGACTGGACCTATTCCACGGCATTAGGAGGTAATGCAGACGCACAAGGGTTACATTCCACGGCATTAGGAGGTATAGCCAAAGCACAAGGGCACTATTCCACGGTATTAGGATATAAAGCAGAAGCCCTGGCAGATGGAAGCGTTGCTCTAGGAAATGACGCTGTCGCCGGCAGAGAAGCAGGAACAGTTGGCTATTTTGCATCTGCCAGTGGTACGACCCTTGATGATGTACTGACAGCGCTGGACAAAAAAACGGACTATGATAACTGGACAGCAACAATCAATGCATCAAAAGCGGAATACGAAAGATTAACAAACGCATATTTTAACGCAAGTGAAAGTGACAAAGCTGCTGCGAAGGCGGCTCTTGACACATGGAAAGAGCAGCATAAAGCTTTCGTAAAGGCTCTGGAAGAAAGGACAAGACTCGAGGCGACATGGAAAGCCAGTAGAGGGGCAGTCAGCGTAGGTGCGGACGGATTCGATGAGGCAGGAAATACAATTATTGAAAGCCGACAGATTACCAATGTAGCGGCAGGAACAGAAGACACCGACGCGGTGAACGTGGCACAGCTGAAAGTCGTGAATGAAAAAGCGGATAAAAACGCTACGGACATCACCAACCTAACCAAAACCGTCAACGCTAACGGCAAAGCGACAATAGTAAAGGTAGACGGAAAAGAAGAAAGCACCGACGGCAACCTGAAAATCAAGAAGAAAACAGAAAACGGACAAACAACCTATGACCTCTCCTTGAGCGATGAAATCACCATCGGTAAGGACGGCAAAGACGGAAAAATCGGCATTAACGGAAAAGATGGAGCGAGTGCTGAAATCACAGTAGGAAAAGGAGAACCCGGTGTAGACGGAAAAGACGGAGAGACCATTACCCGTATCATCTACACAGACAAAGACGGAAAAGAGCATAAAGTGGCCACCTTGGATGACGGCCTGAAATTCAAAGGCGATAACGATACTGTCGTGACTCGCAAGCTGAACACCCAACTTAACATCACAGGCGGAATCACAGATAAAGCCGAACTCTCCAACAACAATATCGGCGTGGTAGGCACACAGGACGGCGGTATGGCGATTAAACTGTCCAAGAAACTCAAAGGTCTCACCAGCGCGGAATTTGTAGACGGCGACAAAGTCACCAACATTACGGCACAGACTATTACCCAAAAAGACGGAGATAACATCACCAACATCACCGGCGGAAACGTAACCATCACAAGAAAAGAAGGAAATGTCGACCTTTGGGAACTGAATAAAACCGTCAATAACATCACACAAGGCACAACGGACGTCAGCAGTTGGAAACTCCAAGCCAATGGTGAAAATGAACGAACCATAAAGAAAGGCAGCGTCGTCAACTTCAAAAACGGACAAAACACAGAAGTCACCGTAAATGGAGATGACATTACCGTAGACCTGAACGCAGACACCAAAAAACAAATCAAAGACAACACAACGAATATCACCAATATTGATAAAAGAGTGACCTCGATTGAAAACAATATCGACCAGAAGATTGAAGGCGCTAAGATTACGGTTCAAGGAGATAAGGACACCGGCGTCAAGGCAACAGAAGTCAAGAACGGCGATAAAGTCACAGGATACAAGGTTTCCTTGGAGAAGAAAGTCAAAGTAGGCAATGTCACCATTGTCGGAACAGACAAGAAAGGCGAAATCACGGGACTGACGAATACAACAGTTGAGGCAGCGGATTTTGCTACCAAAGGAAGAGCGGCTACGGAAGAACAGCTGAAAGCGGCGATGGATAAAGCGGTGGCGCAAGGAACAACGACCGTCAAAGCGGGCGATAAAAATATTTCCGTTGTCAAAACAGAAAATAAAAACGAATATACCGTTGGGCTGGCGAAAGACATTACCGTAAATAGTGTGACTGCAAAAACCGTCAAAGCGGACGAATACAAAGTCGGAGATAAAACCTACATCAATAAAGACGGAATCAATGCAAACGGAAATAAAATTACAAATGTAGGAGACGGAGTCGTTTCCAAAGAGAGCACTGATGCGGTGAATGGCAAACAACTCTTTGCAACGAACCAGATGATAGCAAACAATATGAATCAGATTAACAATCTCCGTGAGGAAAGCCGTGAAGGTGATGCTATGGGATCAGCCATGGCAGCCCTGAAGCCGCTTGATTTCGATCCGTATCAAAGAAATCAGGTCATGGCAGGTGTAGGATACTACAGAGGCAAAGAAGCAGTTGCACTGGGACTTGCACACTACAAGAATGAAGATTTGATGATTCATGGCGGTCTTGCTTATGCAGGCAACTCTGAACTCATGGCCAATGTAGGGGTCTCCTATCGTTTCGGAAGCAGTGAAAACAGAGAAGCCAAAAAGGCACGGAATCTCCGCATGCCGCAGTACGACAAAGGCCCGATCAGCAGCGTCTATATTCTCCAGGACGAAGTAGAACGTCTGACAAAGGAAAATAAAGAGGCGAATGACAGAATTGCCGCATTGGAAGCAAAACTGGAAAAGGTTTTAGAGAAAGTAAAATAATTCCAAGGAAATAAAGGACGGAGGAAGAAGTCTCCCGAAAAATCACGGAGAGGCTGAAGCATAAGAAGAGTCCGATTATTCCGAGGAACAAAAAAACAAACACATCGCTGATGGTGTGTTTGTTTTTTTGTTGTTTTGTTCGTATTTGAACTCGTTATTCTATTTTAACCTGTGTACGCAGACTTGCCCCTATCGCCTCGCAGGCTCGGCACTTCCCTCCGAGTTCGGGGGAAGCGAACAACTAAGGAAGAAAGAAATTATAGTTTTTATATGAGTAAAAATAAAAAATACGGGAATGACTCATACAAAAAAAGTCATCCCCGCGTGACAGGAAATAAAGGTAAAATGGAAGTCTTTAAGCCGTCCCCGAAAACGGGGAAGGTGTCAACCGTCAGGTTGACGGAAGGGGCAAGTGTGAGTAGAAACGAAAAAGAGTTTCTTACGGAAAGACACTAAATACCTGCCTGTCATTCTTGAACGAAGTGATGGCAAGTGAACCATTTTTCGAGGAGCGGAGCGACGCTGTAAAAATGAGTGAAACGCCATACCCGACCAACGGGAGCGGTAAGAATCTGGCA
>OAVB01001564.1_pt1 | contig 13547 bp, 8 predicted proteins | sample 1516871 | NCBI WGS metagenome assembly OAVB01 (sample SAMEA2580069, study PRJEB22360) | human gut metagenome | biome: human gut; feature: human-associated habitat; material: faeces | place: Denmark | collected 2008/2010 | reverse complement strand
GGTGAATCCCGGTGCTGCCTTGCGGCTGCCACCTTCACGGCCTCCGCGATCTTCACGGCTTCCGCGTTCACCACGGCTGTCGGTAGCTGTTTGTATTTCTTCACGGTCACGATAGTACTCTAAGAAACGGTTGAACTCCATCGATACCATACGTTTGATAACATCTTCTTTGCTCAACCATTCCAGTTTACGATAAATATCGGGCATAAAGTCGGCAATCTCCTCTTCATTGACCTTTACTTTTTCGATATCATCAATTACCTTGATGAGTTGTTTCTCACAGATTTGCTTCCCTGTGGGTACCTGCTCCATGATGAACTTTTTGCCGATGATACGCTCTATTTCGCGCATTTTGCCCTTCTCGCGCATATTGACGATGGCAATGGAAATTCCGGTTTTCCCGGCACGTCCGGTACGTCCGCTACGGTGCGTATAACTTTCCGTATCGTCTGGCAGGCCGTAATTGATCACGTGTGTAAGGTCGTTTACGTCCAATCCGCGTGCGGCTACGTCTGTAGCTACAAGGATTTGGATATTCCGTTGGCGGAACTTCTGCATAACGGCGTCACGCTGCGCCTGTGAGAGTTCGCCATGCAGTGAGTCGGCATTGTAACCTTCCTGCATCAGTTTGTCGGCAATTTCCTGTGTCTCTTTACGGGTACGGCAGAAAACGATGCCGTATATCTGCGGGCAATAGTCTGCCACGCGTTTCAGTACGGCATATTTGTCTTTCGCTTGCACCATATATGCAATATGCTTTACACTGTTGGTGCTTTCATTTTTGCGGCCGATAGTGATTTCTTTGGCGTCGCGGAGGTATTTTTTGGAAATACGGGCAATCTCCGGACTCATGGTCGCTGAGAAAAGGAGCGTATTGCGTTCTTGGGGAACATCTGCCAGAATAGCATTGATACTGTCTGTGAATCCCATATTCAACATTTCGTCCGCTTCGTCCATTACGACGTTGCTGATGGTAGACAGTGAAACGGTTTTACGTTCCATCAAGTCCAGCAAACGTCCCGGAGTGGCTACTATGATATGTACACCGCGTTTCAAACTACGTATCTGGCTGTCTATCGACGATCCGCCATATACGGGCAGTACTTTCAGTCCGTCAATGTATTTGGAATAATCGTTCAAATCACCCGCTATTTGCAGGCAAAGCTCCCGTGTAGGGCAAAGGATAAGTGATTGGGGAACACGGTTTTTTACGTTAATCTGTTGTATCAGCGGCAAACCAAATGCGGCTGTCTTCCCTGTTCCCGTTTGGGCAAGAGCTACTACATCATTATTTTCTCCTAAAAGGTACGGAATCACTTCCTCTTGTACCGGCATGGGATTCTCATATCCCATTTCTTCGACTGCTCTACGTATCTCAGGAGAAACGCCAAGCTCTTCAAATGTCTTCATTAAATCTCTGTATATCTTTATATTCGGTGGCAAAGATAGAGATTAATTATGAATTATGAATTATAAATTACAAATTATTCGAGCATAATGTTTTGTAGTTTCTCTATATTTTCCGCAGTTAGCCCAAGTCCTTTCCGCAGATAAGTGGGGATATCGGAATAGGTCCGTTCGATCTCTTCTTTCGCTGCATTCAGAAAATCCTCTTTGGCTGTATAGACGGTGGTAATGGCTTCTTGCGAATTCACCGGAAGCTTGTAGGCATACTTAGACGCTTTGGGAATGTTGAAATAATCATTGCTCAGGCGGTAATCCTGCATGATGATATCTTCGTTTACACCCAATGTGGCGAGCACGAGTGCAGAAGCAATGCCCGTACGTCCTTTGCCGGAAGAACAGTGGATGATGGCCGGATAATTACTGCGATCGAGCAGAAGTTCAAATAATTTTTTGTATTCATCGCGATAGTTTATTACCAATTCGCGGTTCATGCGTTCCACGATCCGGTTGATTGTGTCGCCTTTTATTTTCCCTTCCTGTATTCCCTGCAACACTTTCTCCATATTTCCCGTAGCGATAGGAATATGCACCACATTGAAACCTTTCTGGATCTGCGGATAGTTATTCAGCTCTTCGGGAGTACGGAGGTCGATGATGGTCCTTATGCCCATATTTCTCAACTCCCGGCGTGCGGCACAACCTAAACTGTCGATTTGTGCAGAACGGTAGAGCATTCCCCAACGGACATTTTTCCCTGTAGTGGAGGATCTGTATCCTCCTAAGTCGCGGAAATTTTGTATTCCGGGGATATTGATGTTACGGGTAGCCACCTTCACGCGGTATTTATTATTGAATACCATTGTATAATAGTAGCGTCGGGAGGGGTCGTCTGTGACAATGACCATTTTCCCTTCAGAAATGGGAGCGGCCGCAATCGGCATTGTTTCCGGGATTAACTCCGGATTGGCGGATGCATAAACTTTCACCTGCCCGTGTATGAGAGGGGCGGTTTCCCATTTGATGATGCAGTTTCCTACGTTGTTCTCCTCACAGACAACCGAGATATTCGGCGGAGTTTTGGAGCAGGATGGAAACAGCACGAGGACGGTCAGCCAGCTTAACAGGTTCTTATACATAGTATAATTTGTCTAATAACTCTATATGCAAAGATAGGAATTACTGGCGCACAATATAATTCCTTTGCGATTATTAGCCAAAGTATAGGGTTTTTAACGTGGATATATTGCCACAGAATGATGCATGACCGGGAGGGAAAACGGGATTCTCACATTATTCCGTGGCGATATGTTGGTATTACAGGCTCTTTGCAAATTCTTTTGAAATTGAATTGTTAAAGCTCTTACACACTTCTGCTGCAAAGTCTTTACCGTGCCGGATGATTTTATCCCAGGTGTTTTCGTCCAGATTGTCGAGATCACGATAACGCACGTCGTATTTCAACATCCCATAAATAAGTCCTGCATTGAAGTTGTCCCCTGCACCGATTGTGCTGACGGCCTTTAACGGTTCTATCGGATATTCTTTTCTGCAATTTCTGGTACGTAATGAGATCTGTTCGGCTCCTGCGGTGCAAATGAAGTTCGGGCAATAGAACTGGATCTTATCTTTATATATCTTGTCTGCGTCATTCAGGCCGTACATATAGAAGAAATCTTCTGCCGATCCGCGTACAATGTCGGCATATTCCAGATTCTCGATGATGGTTGATGTCAGCTTGATAGCTTCGTCCTTATGTGAACTCCGGAAATTGGGATCGTAATAGATGATCGCTTTCTTCTCTTTTGCCGTTTCCAGCAATTCCAGTATCTTGTCGCGAAGCACAGGGTTAAGGGCGTAATACGAACCGACTATTACTATATCGTCTTCATGGATTTCCGGAAACAGGACGTCGAGCCTTTGTTTGGGGTAGTCTTTATAAAAAATGTATTCCGCATCACTGTGCTCATTCAGGAATGCGAGTGATACGGGTGATTTTCCATCCGGGAATACATTGACGTGGTCTGTCGGTATGTTGTTTTCACGCATGAATTGCAGGATGATGTTTCCTACGCGGTCGTTTCCTGTTTCGCTGATAAAAGAGACATTTACTCCTGCCCGTCCCAACGAGACGATACCATTGAATACAGAACCGCCCGGTACGGCGGCCGAAGGCTGGTTTCCTTCGAAAATAATGTCGAGGATCGTTTCACCGATACCGATTACTTTACGCATAGTTCTCTTGATTTTTCTCCAAGATAGCCGCCGTGATGGCGTTTGGAATATTCTTCAATGGTGAATTGGGTCTTTTGCATGGTCTGTACCACCAGAATGTCGCCGATGACGGTCATAACGGTAGTCGATGTGGTAGGAGTCATTCCTAATGTACATACCTCTGCCGGCTTACCGGTACTGAGACAAACGTCCGATTCATCAGCCAAGGGGCTGTCCGGATTTCCTGTGATAACGATGAACTTCAAATTCGGGTTCAAATTATGAGCCAGTTGGGTCAGTTCCACAATCTCGCGTGTTTTGCCGGAGTTGGAGATGAGTAATAACAGGTCATTTTCTTGCAAGATGCCCAAATCTCCGTGTTGCGCTTCGCTCGGATGCAGAAAAACGGAGGGGATGCCCGTAGAGCAAAAGGTCGTTGCGATGTTCATGGCTATTTGTCCGGCCTTTCCCATACCACTGGTCACTAACTTGCCTTTTTTGATGTGTATTTGTTCGATAATCAGGTTTACCGCCTTTTCATACGCATCTGTTATGGGGATGTTCAGCACGGCTTGTGCTTCCTTTTGCAAAAGGTCTTTGATGGATTCTATCATATGGTTGTTATTATTTGTTTTAACTCTTCCAGCGTGTTGGCTACATCGTAGTAAGTCGAGAACGGCTGACGGGCAAATCCTTTTTCTTCGATCTCCTTGAGTGCTTTCAATAGGGTGTCATAAAAGCCGTCCTCATTATAAAAGATCACTTTCTTGTGGTGATAACCGATCGATGCGGCTGCCATCACATGAAATATTTCATCGAGGGTACCTACACCTCCGGGGAGGGCAACGAGTACATCCGATTCTTCTACGATCATGTCCTTACGGTCGCTAAGATTGCGGGTGTTGATGATACGGTCGGGCAATGCGCTCACTTTTCCGTTCTCTTCGAGTTTGGCAGGGACTACGCCGATAATGTGGCCGCCGTTTGTTTTTACTGCTTGCGCTACACATTCCATAAGTCCGAGACTGGCACCGCCATATACAAGAGTTTTTCCTGTTTCTCCCATCCATTTGCCTATCCGGCCGGCCATATCGAAATACATTTTGTCAATGTTTCCCGATGCAGAACAGAATATTCCTATCTTTTCCATACACGTTGTCGCTGTTATAGTCTACAAATATCTGCAATTTTCTATAAACGACAATAAGTTTTATTGTATTTTTGTGGCATCAATAAAACTTAGTCTTGAGAATGAAGAATTTACTAACGGAACAGGTGGAGAAAACTCTGTCGAATGGGTTGAGAGTTATTTGTAAACCTGTTGCTTCTGACGTGACTTATTGTGGTTTTGCTGTTAATGCCGGAACCCGGGATGAAGCTGAGAATGAGCAGGGAATGGCCCATTTTGTAGAACACCTTATCTTTAAAGGAACACAGAAACGGAAAGCCTGGCATATATTGAATAGGATGGAAGCGGTGGGAGGAGACTTGAACGCTTACACGAATAAAGAGGAAATGGTAGTCTACTCTGCTTTTCTGACCGATGATCTGTCCCGGGCAGTGGAATTACTGGTAGATATTGTATTTCGTTCTACTTTTCCTCAAAGGGAGATAGAAAGGGAAACCGAAGTGATCATTGACGAAATACAGTCTTATGAAGATAATCCTTCGGAACTTATTTTCGATGATTTTGAAGATATGATCTTTCGTGGACATCCGTTGGGGCGCAACATTTTAGGGCGGCCGGAGTTGTTGAGGCGGTTTCGTACATCCGATGCTTTGGATTTTACAAGGCGGTTGTATCAGCCCTCCAACATGGTTTTCTTTGTTCAGGGAAAGGTCGATTTCAGAAAGCTGGTCGATATGCTCGAAAAATGGATGGCGGATATACCGGCTGGTGAGGTAAAGGGGGTACGTACTCCGCCTCCTCTGTATGTGCCTGAATATCTGGTTATCCCCAAAGACACCCATCAGGCACATGTGATGCTGGGAGCCCGTGCTTACAATGCTTATGACGACAAACGTACAGCCCTTTATCTGCTGAATAATATTTTGGGAGGTCCGGGTATGAATAGCCGCTTGAATGTTGCTTTGCGCGAGCGTCGCGGATTGGTGTATAATGTAGAGTCTAATCTTACCTCTTATACGGATACGGGTGCTTTCTGCATCTACTTCGGGACAGATCCGGAAGACGTGGATACCTGCCTGAGGCTGACCTATAAGGAATTGAAACGGATGCGTGACATGAAAATGACCTCTTCGCAATTGGCGGCAGCCAAGAAGCAGTTGATCGGTCAGATTTGTGTTGCTTCGGATAATTTTGAGAACAATGCACTGAGTATGGCTAAAACCTTTCTGCATTATAATAAGTTTGAGAATCTGGCAGTGGTCTGTAAGCGGATCGAAGCACTGACGGCAGACGATCTGTTGGAAGTGGCGAATGAGATGTTTGCGGAAGAATATCTGTCGACGTTGATTTATAGATAGGAGACAGTAGGAAAATGAAATACGGTTGAATACCGGAAAGCGAGAATATGCGGCCATATTCGGGAAGTATGTATGAATGATAAATTTCCTTTGATTAACTATATACAATAGATCATATCATGAAAGCAAAATCAGTCTTATTGGGTTTATCCCTGGTTGCTCTGCCGGTATTGGCACAGACACCCGTCTATCTGGACGATAGCAAACCTGTTGAAGAGAGAGTAGAGGATGCCTTATCTCGAATGACACTGGAGGAAAAGATTGCGGTCACGCATGCACAGTCTAAATTCTGTTCTCCGGGCGTGGCTCGTTTGGGAATCCCTGAGTTTTGGATGACAGACGGTCCTCACGGCATACGTCCCGAAGTGTTATGGGATGAATGGGACCAGGCAGGATGGACCAATGACTCTTGTGTGGCTTTTCCGGCATTGACCTGTCTGGCCGCTACCTGGGATACCGATATGTCTATGCTCTATGGCAAAAGCATCGGTGAGGAAGCGCGTTATCGCAATAAAACCGTGCTGCTGGGACCGGGAGTGAACATCTATCGTACCCCGTTGAACGGGCGCAATTTTGAATATATGGGCGAAGATCCTTATCTGGCCGGATGTATGGTCGTTCCTTATGTGCAGGGAGTACAGCAGAACGGAGTAGCCGCTTGTGTGAAACATTATGCATTGAATAATCAGGAGGTGAACCGCCATACCACAAATGTCATCGTAGACGACCGCGCCCTTTATGAAATCTATCTCCCGGCTTTCAAAGCGGCTGTGCAGGAGGGCAAAGCGTGGAGTATCATGGGGGCGTACAACTTATACAAAGGCCAGCATGCCTGTCACAATCAATATCTGCTGAATGACATCCTGAAAGGTGAATGGGGATTTGATGGAGTGGTGGTATCCGACTGGGGCGGTGTGCATGATACAGACCAGGCGATAACCAACGGACTCGATATGGAATTCGGTAGCTGGACAGACGGTCTTTCCAACGGGGCAAGCAATGCTTATGATAATTATTATTTAGCGGATCCTTACCTTGAACGTATCCAATCGGGTAAAGCAGGCACAAAGGAACTGGATGATAAAGTGCGCCGCATTCTTCGTCTGGCTTTCCGTACAACGATGGACCGTAACCGGCCTTATGGTGCCATGCGGTCTCCGGAGCATTATGATGCAGCCCGTAAGATAGGGGAAGCGGGTATCGTATTGCTGCAAAACAATGGTAACCTGTTGCCCATCGATTTAGCTAAAACAAAGAAGATTGCCGTGATAGGCGAGAATGCCGTGAAGATGATGACTGTGGGAGGTGGTTCCTCTTCTTTGAAGGTACAGCGGGAAATTTCTCCGTTGGATGGTATACGCAATCGTGTCGGTAATCGTGCGAAAGTGGTTTATGCCCGTGGATATGTGGGGGATGCCAGTGGCGAATACAACGGCGTTGTTTCCGGGCAGAATTTGAAAGATGACCGTAGCCCGGAAGAATTGATTGCCGAAGCTGTCCGGGTGGCCGGTGAAGCCGATTATGTTATTTTCATTGGCGGATTGAATAAGAGTGCGCATCAGGATTGCGAAGACTCTGACCGTACCGGTCTTGGTTTGCCGTACGGTCAGGACAGGGTTATCACGGAATTGGTCAAGGTAAATCAGAATTTAGTCGTGGTCAATGTTTCCGGCAATGCCGTAGCGATGCCTTGGATCAAGGAAGTTCCGGCGGTTTTGCAGGCTTGGTTCTTGGGGTCGGAGGCCGGAAATGCCATCGCTGCCGTATTGATGGGTGATGTAAACCCCTCCGGGAAATTGCCTTTCACTTTTCCTGCCCGTTTGGAGGATGTACCTGCCCATCAGTTGGGTGAGTATCCCGGTAGCGAAAAGGTGGGTGACATTGTGAATGAGAAATACAATGAGGGCATCTTTGTAGGTTATCGTTGGGCCGACAAACAGAAGAAAGCGAAGCCGCTTTTCCCGTTTGGTCACGGACTGAGCTATACTACTTTTGAATATGGTAAGCCTGTTGCCGATAAAAAGACGATGACGGCCGACGATACGATTACTTTTACGGTTACTGTAAAGAACACCGGCGACCGTGAAGGGCAAGAGGTCGTGCAGCTTTATATTAGTGACAAGAAATCTTCTTTGCCGCGACCGGTAAAAGAGTTGAAAGGTTTCCGGAAAGTGAAGCTCGCACCGGGCGAGGAGCAAAAGGTCTCTTTCACTGTTGCCAAAGATGCTCTGAGCTTTTTTGATGACGCTAAGCATGAGTGGATAGCGGAACCGGGTAAGTTCGAAGCTGTGATTGCCGCTTCTGTTGCCGATATCAGAGGAGTGGTTCCTTTCGAATTGAGATAAGAATAGCGGGGTAGTTTCAACCGGTTTGAAACTGTTTGTTTCTTCGGTATGCAACCATTCGTTTCAATACGTTGGCACTGTCCGTTTCTTCAGTATGCAACTCATCGTTTCAACCTATTGAAACGATGAGTTGCTTTGGTGGAATAACACAGATAAGCCCATCATCGGCAATCAATTTGCCAATGATGGGCTTATCTTTCAATTAATCGTCTTTTACTGTATGATCTTTCTGACGGTCTTTACTCCATCAACGACTACAGAAAGCAGGTAAACGCCTTTTTTAAGTCCTTCCAGACCTTCCAGTTTGATTTCTCCGCTTCCTTGAAGTCGGTTTGTGACATGATATACGCACAATCCGTCTAAAGAGTAGACGCGGATGCTGGAGGAGGCATTGTCCATATCCGTATACCGGATAACAATGCCATCGGAAATCAGAGTGAAAGGAATCTCAACATTACTTTGTTCATCCGTCAGGACTGGCCGTGATATACCCGTAGGGTTGGATTGCTGGTATTTGACGTAGTCGCGCAGATAGTATCCTAAATGAGGCGGTTGGTTATAAGCCACGTTCTGCCAGCAGATAGACATTCTGTAAATATGGTCGTGCATCAGGCAGGGAACACGGTAAGGAGATGTAAACGGAGTTGAGAAAATCATCAGATTGCTTTTGGTCTTTTCGTCATAATAGATACACTCTTCGCGCCAGTCTCCCAAAATATCGGCTTGCAGAGAGGGGGTATCTTTTATCAGATTCACTCCACAGCCGTAAGTGGAAACAAAGTCGGTAACGGTAGTACAACTGGATGTTTTGTTTACCCATTGCGAGATGACTCCTTTTTCCTGCAATTCTTCGGATAGATTACCTGTCCAGTAAGTGCGGAAATTGACAGACGGGCGTTTGGTGGAGATGGAGTCGCCGTTGCAGTCGAAAGTGATGCTGTTATACTTGCCGTCACTGGTCATATTAAACTTTGCCAATGACCAATATTCGGCTCCACGGGAGAGGGAATCGATATCTGCACAAAGACCACGGCCAATATCTGAGCCCATCTTTCTCCCGGAAAGGATTTCACCGGTTTGGGCATCACGCATCTCGAAACCGTAGGCAGCAGATTTTTCTTCGTGTACCATGAACACTTCCAAACCCTCACGGTCGGGAATGAAATCACCTAAATGAAGGGCATCGCCATGGCCCAATCCGGTGCGGTAGAGTACGCTTCCGTCATGGTCGATGCAACAGGCTCCATAAACAATTTCATCGCATCCGTCACCGTCTACGTCACCTACTGTAAGGCTATGGGCACCTTCGCCATAAGCTCCTTCTCCTTTCGTAGTAGATGCGTGCAACCATCTTTTTTTCAGTTCTTTCCCGTCAAAGTCCCAAGCGCACAGGTAAGCGGCTGTATAATAGCCTCTGCACATCACAAGGCTCGGCTTTTTCCCATCCAGATAGGCAACGCAGGCCAGATAGCGTTCACAGCGGTTGCCAAAGCTGTCTCCCCATGCCGAATCTGAAAGGATGTTACGGCTCGGCTCATAGGCTACTGTAGACAGTTCTTTACCGGTAGCACCTTCAAAAACCGTCAGATATTCCGGTCCGGTTTTGATAACTCCTTGTTTGCCGCCGTGCGTTCCGCGATAATCGGCCTTAGGGTCATCACTACCCATGATTACATTGTTTCCTTTCCCGTCAATGGTACCTGGGGCGGTCTTGCAGGCTACTTCGGCTTTTCCGTCGCCGTCCAGGTCATAAACCATGAATTGGGTATAGTGGGCGCCTGCACGTATGTTGACACCTAAGTCAATACGCCATAATTTTGTCCCGTTCAGTTTATAACAGTCCAGATAAACGTTTCCGGTATAGTTTTGGCTACCGTTCTGCCCGTTGTCGCATTGATTGGTAGGATCCCATTTCAGGATGATTTCATATTCGCCGTCTCCGTCCACATCGCCTACGCTGGCATCACCGGGGGTGTAAGTATAGCTGCTGCCTTGAACTGTACCTCCTGCCGGGCGGTCGAGAGGAATATTCAGATACCCTTTCTCCAGAACCAATGCCGTAGAAGTCTCAATGATCTTACCGCCACTCACTGCTTCGACCGTGTAATTAGAATTAACCGAACCTTCGGCATCCAGATAATTGGTGCGTGAGGACAGGAGTTGCGAGTTCAGCTTCGTTCCGTCGCGGTATACATTGAAAACGATGTCGTCCGGATCGGTGGCGAGCCAACGCCAACTGACTAACATGCCGTCATTGGTGTACGTGGCAATGGTACCTCGGTTCAGACGCTCCGGGTCGAGTACTTGCGGGCCGCATTCTCTGATGATTTCAATGTATTCGGAAACCTCTTCGGATGGAAGCATGCCTTCTTTTACGGCGATGGCTCTGACTGTTGTCGTGACGCCCAAAGAGAAGCTTTCCGTATAAACGGATGCAGATGCAGACAGGGCGGAAACATCTTTGCCGTAATAGATGGTAGCTCCTTTGGTAGGACAACTGATAGTCACCTTATTGTCACTGTCATAACTGATGACGGGAGCTTCTACTTGGGCCGGTGCGGTGTATTCGCTTTTAGTAGCCGCTACATAGGATGCCGCATTGGCAATCAGTGTTTTCGCATCCGGAGTCAATGTCTCGATGGCAGAATACGAAAGGGGAATCAGTATATAGGTGTTTTTACCATTACTTTGCTTATGTTCGTGAATGGCATTGTATCCGTTTGCACCATTGGTTGCCAGCACATCGTCTGCGGAGATGATTTCTTTGGGGGAATGGTAGCTCTGTACATTGTTGCTTGTCTTTGCGGTACCGTCAAAGAGGGTGATGGCGTTTGTGAAGTCGATATCTGCAAAGAGAGGATGGGTTTTAAATGCATCGGCTACAATAATCTGATTCCATCCGGTAGCTCCTGCCGTCGGATTGGCGGCCGTCGCCCAGTTCCATGAACTGCTTCCGTAGTAGAATGCCTTCAGGTTTAGCATCGGTACTTTGCCTGCAAGGCCGGCCAAGGCAATACCGAATTTATTCGTACTGGCAACGGACTCGGAAGCAACTACCAGGTCATAATCCTTTAAAGTCTCTGTGTAATAAGTACCCGGAACAGAATTGTAATTGTTTGCATCGACGGCTGTTACCTTATAGGATTTTGCCAGTGTCAGATAGACCGGGTCTTTGGATATTGAATAATTGGCATACTGGGAATCGTAAACATAGGCTGCTGCAGGCAGATCGGCAGAATTGACCATGAAAGCCACATAATACAAACGGCTGTCAGCGCCACTGGTACATTCTTCGTCTGCCCAGGATGTGATGGTAATCGTGTATTGCTCGGCGGGAATCAGTTCGGAAGTTTCCAAAATGCTGCCCTCTGTACCGTCATTACCTCCCTTTAAAGTAATGTTCGCACCGGAAGTGTTGGATATATCGGCACGGACGTAACGGGTTACCGAACTGCCGCTTTGAAATGCGAGCTTCAATCCGGAAATTCCTGTGACAGTGAAGACCGCTCCTTTATTGTTGCCGGCTCCTTTGACGTCCAGCCAGTCCGATTCCATTGTAATGGTACCATCGTCTAATGGGTCGGGAAATGTGCCGGAACGTGATGAATAATATCCGAATGTGCCCGAACCTTTTCCGTCCAGACACCAACCTTCATTGTATGCAGTGGTTAACCCTTCCGAGTCGGTATAAAGAACAAATGTTTCGGTAAAGGATTTGACGGCAGCTTGGACGGATAAAGCATTGCCGATTAAAAATAAGGAAAGGATAATCTTCCAATAGTTTCTCATAATCGATTGATTTATAAAGTTTCACATGTTTTAATCATCGCAAAAATATTCGATATCGATGAAACGAAGGGGGATATATATTTTTATAAAGTGGAAAAATTGGGATTTTCTTGGAGTGATGTGGACGAAATGATTTTTTTCTTTTTGAAAGGTGGAAGATGTGTTACATCTGTTTTGCGGGACATAAGAAAAGCCCGTCGGACTAATCGATTGGGACCGGACGGGCTTTGAGGATATGGGGTGTTCAAGAGAATTCCGGAAACTCCTTGATGAACCGGCTGGCTGTAGCCTTGTCTCCGGCATACATGGCAAAAGCAATGACTTGTGCATCATAGGCTACACTGTGGTTATTGGAGGCTTCATGTTCTTCTTTTCCCTGTTCGCTGGTCAGAATCCTTCTAAAAGAAGTGATAGACGGTTTTAAGGCAGGAGGAAAGAGTTTTTTCACAATTTACTTTAGGACATGGAAGCAGGAAAGGAAACTCCGGTTTCTTTCCTGCCTTTATTTTGAGGTGAAATACTTGTTTCTGACCTCTTTTTTGTTGGAAGTTATTTCTTATTTGCTTTTTGCTTCCGGTTGTAGTATCAACAGGCTTTCAGGGCCCATGTTGAACAGCAAGTCTATGATACTTAAATTTGGGCGGAAACCATTTCGATGCTCGAATACCTGATAATAGGCGCGGGGGATGAATTCCGGATCTGTCTGCCGGAAATCTCTCTTGGGATGAATGGCTTCCCGGAAATCGTATTCATCCGGGGTAAAGTCCGTTTTGTATTCTGTCGTTCGTGTGATGTCCGGTTGAATGTCTGCCAGTTGGCAGATAAGGTGACATAGCTCCTCGTTGAAATCGGCTAAAAATACATATTTCTTCTCGTAGAAAGGATAAAAGTCGTCCCTGTAATATTCAAAAAACGGTGTGCTGTTGTAAGCTGATTCTATGGCATTCCAATGCATATGCCGCCAATTACCGTGATCGGAGATACGAATGTCCTTCATCGGGCATTTCAGGTTTTCCGGCTTTATGATAGGAATAGAAAGCGCTATTTCCCCGTCCGGGCCGGCAATGGTGCAACGGTTGCGATAGGTCTGCTTCATGTAATGGTCATGTTGCTCGATGTAGATTTTATCATAAGTTACTAACTTAGTGTAGTATTCTACAGGAGCCAGATAGGCGGAAGATAAGTATGCAGTTTTCATCTTTCTATATTCATAAATCATAATTCATAATTCAAAAATCATAAATCCCTCATTCATCTTACCGGCTGGAAGAAAAGGTTCCTTCCGTATACCTTTATATACCCGTGGAA
>OAVB01001559.1_pt1 | contig 13591 bp, 10 predicted proteins | sample 1516871 | NCBI WGS metagenome assembly OAVB01 (sample SAMEA2580069, study PRJEB22360) | human gut metagenome | biome: human gut; feature: human-associated habitat; material: faeces | place: Denmark | collected 2008/2010 | reverse complement strand
ATTAGGAAACATGGGTGTGAAAGGAACCATGGCGGGAACCTCGCTTCGTGCCATGGCCACCCGTTTTGCCAAACCCACCCGTGAATCACAAAAGGTATTAGACCGATTGGGCGTAAAATTCACGGAATACCGGGACATCTACGGGAAACAGGTAGAGAAACTCCGTCCCCTTGCCGACATTTTCGAGGACTTGAACAAGAAAGGCGCGACGGTCGGTGACATGCAGGCAATCTTTGGTAAAATCGGAGGCAATGCCGCCATGATGTTCGTGCGTAATTATGACCAGTTGCGTACACTTACCGTGCAGAACCGGGGTTCACATGGAATTTCGAGCGAACTGGCTAAAGTGAAGCAAGACAACACAAAAGGTCTGTGGGCTCAGGTTACTTCACAGCTTACCGAGAGTTTCATGCAAGGGTACGAAGTCCTGGAGCCGATTATCAAATCGACATTACGTGACTTCCTGGCAAAATTCAGTGCTCCTGAATTTGCTCGTGGATTGACATCTATCGGGCAGTCTATCCTAAATATACTCTCACTTTTAGGGAGTGTGGCAAGCTGGTTCACCCGCAATTTTCACTGGATTGAGCCACTTCTATTTTCCGGATTTGTAGCGACAAAGTTATTCAAACTGGCCGGAGCACTTACCAACATCGGAATTGCTTTAGGTTTTATCGGCAAACAGTCGGCGGCAGGTTCTGTGATTCAAATGGTAGGTGGCCTGATGGGTGGTGGTAGAGGAATGTCGTTTGCAAGTAAACGCGCCATTGTTTCAGCTATGAGTGCAGCCAGAATATCAGGCAAAGGCGCTATGACACAGGCTTTACTGTCTTCCGGTATGGGTGGGTTAGCTTCCCGTGGTGCCTTGGGGCTATTTTCCACCCAGGTAGCTACCGGTAACGGGCTGGTCGGAGCCGGTGCTTCCATCGGTGCGTTAGGAACCACTGCCGTAGCTGCCACTGCCGGGATAGCGGCCTTAGTAGGAGCTCTGGGTTGGGTAGCCTACAAGACGTGGAAAGTCAAAGAGGCGAAAGATGCGGTATTGGAAGAGATTGATGCGAACCGGAAATACCGCTATCCTTCCATCGATGCGTTGAACAAATCTTTGACGGAAACCTACAAGCAGGCCATGAATGCGAAAAAGGCTGTCGAGGAGCTGACAGCCGGAAAGTCGATTGAAGAAGCATCCGGTCAGAAGATCGGTGCATTTACCGGGAACTGGTGGACGGCTTTTCTTTCTTCTTTTGGTGCTGCCCATGCCGGGCAGTACGGTGGTCCGCAATACGACGATTTTTACAACTTTTCCGACGCCCGGCAGGACGATACTCGTGAAGCCATTCGGACACTTGCCAAAAAAGACAGCCAAGGCCGTGTCAATTCGGCTTATGCGGAATTAGGAAAAGCCCGGACGGACATAGAAATCGGTGCATTTATCCAAAACATCCGAAGTAAGTTCGGTCAGGATGAAAAGAAGATGGATGATACCCTTTGGACGAAAGACAGGAACGGCAAAATCATCTACAAGAAAAGTGTCGGCGAGATGAAGGAAGCGGACGCCTACAAACTGTATGATTATGCGGTGTACATGAATACGAAGGTAGTGCCGGAGATTTCAAGGATAGCCGGGGAATACCGGAGAATCATGTCGTCACCAGCCAATGCTGAAGCTACTTTACGAGCCAACGGTTTTGATTTTGACCTGCTTACCAAAAATGGGTTCTATCAGGATAAGGAAGGCCGTTGGGTACAAAAGGCTTTGGGAAAGAAAGCTACGGACAAAGAGCGGGAAAATGCACTCGCCGGGTATCAGGAAGTCCATAATGCGGTCGTGAATTTCACCTCTTCCCTGCGTCAGACCTGGGGCGGTTCGGCAGAGATAGCGGAAAATATCATGCAAAAAGCGGGATTCACGACTTCGCTAACTTCCAATGAGCCGGACGAAGCCGATCCCCAACCTTTCAATGCGAACGGGTTCAGTTATCATTCCGGTGCAGACGACGGGCTGGCCGGTGGAAATTATTCCGGTACGGGAAAACTCTCCTCGGCAGCCCCGAAGCAAGTTATCGTGAACATCACCAACTTGCTAAGTGTGGAAGCTATCAATCTATTGAAAAGCAAGGAAGGACAAGGTGAGGAAGTACAGAATTTGAAAGAACAGCTCGCCCAGGCGTTAATCGATGTCGTCCATGATTTCGACAGCAGTTGGAACGGTTAAAAAGTAAAGACAATGAGTAGATTATTTAATATAGGAAAGTCGGTTCTCCTAAGCGGGGGAATTATCAGCAACGGTTCACTGGGCGGCTATATCAGCGATGCCGCCCGCCGTGGTTTGGGTATGGGGCTTGCAGAGTTCCAAGACGGCGCCGTGCATTATTTTTCAAAGGATAAAGAGATATTGAAAAGAGCTCTTATTCAAACGGCCTCGCAGTTGGCATACGGCGCATTGCGCTCGTATCCCCGATTCCTGCAATACTGGGAACAAAAGGAACGTGACCAGTATCTGCAAAGCAAATCCCAGACGAGTATTGCAAATAAGACCGGGCAATACTACCAGTTAATCAGTGAACAACAGGCCGTAGCGAAAAAGAAAAATTACACGGATTCAATAGTCGGTCGTGTGGTGCAGGATTACCTGGAGCTTATCATTTCAGAAGAAGGGAATTACTTCGATACCGCTACCGGCAAAGTGGAGAAAAACAGCAAATACGGGCTGGTCACCTTCGTGGATTTACAGCCCATGGTACAGGTGAGCAGTAAGAATAACGTTGTGATGACACAGGTACAAGGCCGTGATTACAGCCGTAAAGAATATATCAGCGGCGGTGACCTGGAAATTTCCATTAGCGGAAAAATTACGAGCAAGTACGCCGATGTTTATCCGGAGGCGGAAGTCTCGAAGTTTTTAAAGCTGATGCAGTTTAAGGGGGTGATTGATTGCGACAACACGGTACTCCGGCAATTCAATATCGACAAGCTGATTGTGCTGAATTATTCGCTTTCCGCCACGGATTGCCGGAATGTGCAGCCTTACAGTCTTTCGTGCGTGGCCGTGGAACCTTCGGAAAGCATACAACTGAAACTGGCAGCCGAGGAAAAGGTGGATGTTGCTATCAAGCACTCTAACAAATGGATTAAATACGCAAAACTGGGAGCTGAGGCTATTGATCCGGCTTCTCTCTTAAAAGTGTCGAAACTATGGCTATAGATATGATAGATGTGTTATGCTGCAAAATCACTATCGGGGATGCCGATTCCGGTAACCCGATGGTGATTAAGGACCCCATTGTGCTGACCGAAGTGGAAGAGGTGGAGATTGTCGAGACTTATAAAAAGTTGATTGGTACGGCAAAGATTACTTTTCCTAAAGGCACAGTTTACCAAAGTACGGTTATCGGGAATGCCACTATCGAAGGCAAAGATGCCAGCCGGATAAGTACGGAAATCATGCAGGACGGTGTAGTCATTGAGAAGCGAAGTTCCCAACAGGCCATGAATGATGTGACCTTTAAAGTCGGGCAACGGGTAAACATTAAACTCGGCTACAACGGAATATTGAAAAATATGTTCGACGGGTATATTTCAGCCTATAATTCCGCATCCAAATTCGAGATTCAGTGTGAAAACATGGCTTACAAATTAAAACTAAAACAGGCTCCGAAATTCGAGACTCAATCATCGGTCAGCGTGAACGATGTATTGGGTGACAAGTACGGGCTACTGAAAGATACAGGGTTCGCTATCCATTCCGAAACCAAACGGTTTGATATTCAGATTGGAAAAGTGAAGATTACGGATAATTTTACCGTAGCGGATGTATTGTCGGAATGGAGCAAGTACAAAGTTTACTGTTTTCTCAAATACGATGAAAATTCACCGGACGATATGCCGACCATTGCTATCGGTCGCCCTTATTCGTCCTCCAAGAGCCAGCCCGTTTTCCCGAAGGACAGCGAGGCAAAGCCTTTCCCCATTTATTTCAATTACCATGTAGCGGAAGACGGTTTGAAAGTGGTGAAAACCAACCCGAAGTTTTTAGCGGTGACGGGAAAAGCATTGGGTTCGGATGAAAAGTTTTTTGAGGTGACTATTCGCATGAATCCTGATTACGACCCTACGGTGGCAGGCAGCAAAGAGTTTCAAACGGTAAATGCTACCCAGATTAGCAAGAAGACACATAAAGTAACGGGGAATACGACGGCAGAGGGGGCGAAAACCAAGACTAAGGTTGATTTGAGCACTTACACTATTGTGCCGTATATGTCGCCCAATATGAAAATCGATTCGGATAAACTGGTTGAAGAAACCATCGAGTATTTCAGAAATTACAATTTGAACGGGATAACCGGCAGTCTGACCTTGTTCGGAGACCTGGCACTCAATACGGCGGTGCAAGTTGAATTGATTGACGAGAGGAATCCTTCAAAAAACGGTATCTACATCACGGAAGAGGTAACGACTACATTCGGGGTGAATGGGTATCGTCAGAAGATTACAATACCGTATAAGATTAAATTGTCGGATTAAGAAATAAAAGAGATTTGTTTAAGAATATCTGTTTTATTAAATCTTATTTGTACCTTAGCAAAGTATTTGTGACAGAATGGATTAGTACTATATACACTTGCGTTTATGTGCTAATTCGCCTAATTAATTTAAGGACAATAAGATATAAGTAGTATATGGCTAATGATAATATACAGGAAAGCCTGGAAGGGCAATTCGGGGATGTACAGAAAATCATCCTTTATCATCGTACCCGCGCGTTACAGAATGTCAATGAAGAGAATTTACGTTTGAGTTGGGAAGTAGGAAGTTATGTTTCTTCCAAGTTAAAAAGTTCGGAATGGGGCAGTAAGGTTGTCACACAGTTATCTGAATTTCTACGTCGAAATGACCCGTCACTCAGAGGATTCAGCCGGAAAAACCTCTACCGGATGGTTTCTTTTTATGAGACCTATTCCAGTGCTGAGTTTGCGGAGCAAATTGCAGCTCTTCCATTTGTAAAGTCAATTGTGTCATCAGAAACGACACAATTACAAATACTTGATAACCAGAACGATGTAATTGTGTCATTTCAAATGACACAATTAGAGCCGAACGTAAGTTTTCCCCGTATTTTACTGTTGGTAAACTGGACGAGCCATGTAGAAATTATGGCTTCCTGCCGCACGTTTCCGGAACGGATTTTTTATATGCTTTATGCAAATAAAGAACGGTTGAACGTGAAAGAACTCGGTAATGCTATAGCTAAAGATGCTTATTCCATAGTCCTTTCAAGTCCCCGGAGTCAGTCTGTAGGGTTTAAGCAGATTTATCCGAATAACGGTTATGATTTTAAAGACCGGGCCATTCTGGATTTTTTAGGATTACCGGTCAAGCATACGGAGAAGCAACTACAAAAGGGTATTCTGGAACACATGAAGGAGTTTATTCTGGAATTAGGTGGAAAGGACTTTATTTATATGGGTAGTCAATATCCTTTGGAGGTAGACGGAGAAATTTATAAAATTGATTTGCTCTTTTTTCACAGAGGTTTACAATGTCTCACCTGTGTGGAGCTAAAGTCGACCGCATTCAAGCCCTCTTACATGGGGCAATTGGAATTTTATCTGGAGGCTTTGGATAGGGATGTAAAACGGAGCAATGAGAACCCGAGTATCGGCATTTTATTGTGTGAAAGTGCGAAAAGGCAGGTTGTTGAATATGCTCTCAGCCGTAGTCTAAGTCCGACGATGATTGCCGAATATAAACGCCAGTTGATTCCGAAAGATGTATTGCAGCGTTCGTTGGATGAATTTTGCAGTTATCTGGAAAATCGAAAGTAAGTGTAAAAAAACAAGTCATAATTTCTACCGCAGTGTTTCCACATTGCGGTATTTTTTTGCCCGATAGATTTCCCTGATTCAACCTCCGGACTGTAATTGCACTATTCTTCGACTAAAAGAAGAAGAATGGAAACGAAGAACAGCCAACGGATGATTAGTGAAGCTATCCGAAAGATAGCTTTAGGGCGTAGCATTGACCGGGTGGATATGTCGCATTGCGGTACGGGCGGTATAGGAACAGCCCGACTGATTCATGGGTATGTTGCAAAGGTGAATAGTGATGACGATGAATATCTCGGCACTATTGACGTGGGTGAATTTCCCGACGAAACCGCCAGCTCGGAGCCTGTTATCCATAAAGGGGTGCTATTGTCAGGTTTACAAGATAATTCCGGAGGGTTCCTGATTATTCCCACCTTGTTTTCAGACGTTACTATCGTCACGGATGCAGCGACCAAATACGCCTATGTCGTCAATTTCTCCCACGCTGATTTTATACAGATACTCGCACACAAAGAGAGCGTGATCGGAGTGGCAGAAACCGAAGAACTGGATGCGGAGAGCAACGATTCGCCCGATTATGACCAGTTGGAGAAGACCGGCAATGAAAGCTCTACCCGATATACTGCCGAAAACATTCAGACTATCGTCAAAAACAAAGACGACAAGCAAGTCGAGATAACCGTTACGCCGGAAAGCATCGCCCAAAAGGTTGATAAATCGCAGCTTAACCAGACTACGGATAAGATTGAACAGAATGTAAACGGGACAACGGTCGTGGTTGCGGATAAGAAAGTCACCATTGGCGGTGAAGATGCCAGCGAACCGTTGGTGTTGGGGAACGCCCTTGCCCAACTGATGCTGGATTTCATCACAGAGTGCAGCAAAATAATGACACCTACCCTGATGGGCACCATGCCTGCCATTAACGCGCCCAATTTCCCCTCGCTGGCCTCTAAGATTCAGAAGTTCCTATCCCAAACCGCCTATACGAAATGAGTGTCATTCTACTACCCGATATTCAGGAATTAGACCCGAACAGCCTTTGTTACTCCATCTATTCCGAGTTGTACCACAATTTCTTTAATGCCCAGGATAAGAAAAGCGAGGATAACCCTTACGGCATCGAGGAAGGCGACGATACATCGGTCCGTTTACGTAATACCGCTTATAACTTTGCTTCTGCCATAGCGGGAGCGGTTGCCGGAGAAGGTGGAGAAGGCGGTGGCGGTATTTTGCTGGATTACCTGAAAAAGACGGGCGGAAATATGACGGGGGTACTCCGGGCGAATTATGGTTTTGAAGCCGGAATGGGAAATACCCGGTTGCTATGGGCCTATGAAGAAATAGCAGAAGACGGGGTAACCCCTGTTTACGGCTTGCAGGTATCCGGGGATATTCATATCGGTGGTAGCAACCTGTATCTTGGTGGCCGACAATTTATCCGCTACAGTGCCGGGGATGGAATGGTAATTATTGAGCATCCGAAGCTGTCATTCGGTCATTCCAGTTTGACCAGCCAAGGTGAAATGGTATTCGGTGAAAACAAAACCAAGGGGGTGGTTCTTTCGTCCGATACCATTCGTATAAAAGGCAAGGAAGCGTTTCATGCCGGGAATGCCAATCTTCCGACTGTCCACTGGACGATGCTAGATGCCACTGTTTCCGGAAAATTGCAAGTGGCGGGTGCGGTCACGTTATCGGGTGAATTGTCGGCTTTGCAGGGTGTCAAGCTGGGAACCGGCGGTAAGGAAATCATTACGCTTTTCCAAGAGGAAGCCCGTTTAAACGGCTTTCTATCCATTGGTGTGGGATATGGTGTAAAAATCGGCACTGTTCCCGTGTTGTACCGGATAAATGAAATGGATGTACGGCTGGCCTGTGAATCCGGGCATTTGTTACTGGGCAGTGAAAACACACAGCAGATACGGCTTTTTTCGGGATTGACCGATATAGACGGAGATAATATCCTCATCAGCAAGTACGGAGGGGCCTATTTCCCAGATTCTTTCCGAGCAGCTCATAATTATGGTGGGGATTTACTTTCAACTTACCGGGAAAATGATGCGGATGAAGGTCTTGTTATTCATAAGAAAATGCGGTTCGGGAGCCAACAGGGTGTTTTTCTTTCGGGTGACAGCCGGCAGCTTTTCTTATGCCGTTCAGATGATAAAGCTGCTTTTAGCTTCCGGGATTCGACTTCGGTCTATCAGTTACCTAATAGTGGCTCCCGTTCTTTCTACCTGGAAACGAATTGTGATTTTATTACTTCCTCCCAAGCGATAGAGGCAAAAATATCGGTCGGTATCGATGGTTCGTTCACCCGATTGACAGATAAACACCTATTCCTTAGCGGTGAAAACTATCTGCTATCGACCACTGATGGCATCAAGCATTTCGGGAATGCCTATTTTACGGGCAATATCAGTTCGGAGCGTTTTTCTTCGGGTTTTGCTGGTTATGGCTGGGGGATATTGAAAAATCAGACAACTGGTAACATTGCCGCTACTTTCGATGAACTGACTATCCGCAAGAAGATGCGCATTTATGAGCTGGAAGTGCAGAAAAACAGTGCGACGAACGGCTCTCTTTGGGTCAGTGATTTGTGTTCGGGAGATCGTGTAATGAAATTATGATTTAATAAATGATTTCTTTACATATCTAAACATCAAGAAAATGAGAATTGCTCCATAGATTATTTGACGAAGGTTTGCAGCAATTGAATTAGGAAGTCCGACAAAACGAAGAACTTCGGGTAAAAGAACCAAGAATGCCGCAGCATAGATACATCCCCAGAGGTTTCGCATCCCTCCTATGATAACAATTGACAATATGAAGATAGATTCATCAACCGTAAAACTGGTCGGGTCTATATATGAAATATAGTAAGCATAAAGGATACCAGGTATAGCAGCTAACATTCCACTAATGGTAAATGCCGTGAGTTTTGTAAGATATACATTCTTGCCAAGAGAGGCTGTAAAAATCTCGTCTTCACTCAGGCTTCTGAGTGTCCTACCGAAAGCCGTTCGAGTTAAGTAATTTAGTAAGAGAAAAATCAATACTGTAAAAAATATAGTTACCAACAAAAAAGAAATTTTTGTATCGATTGGCAAACAAAAAATTGTTAGTGTTCGTATTCCCGGAATGCCTAAAGGACCATTTGTTACCGACATCCAATTATTCATTATTGAAAAGACAGCAACTTGTATACCTAACGTGCAAATAATGAAATAGTCTTCCACCGTTCTTAATGCGATAGCTGCCACCAATAAAGCTAATATTCCACTGAAAAAAAGCGCCATTGGCAATATTACCCAAAACGGTATCTGGTACTCCACAGAGAGAATAGCAGCAGTATAAGCTCCTATCCCATAAAATCCAGCGTGTGCCAATGAAACCAATCCACCGAAACCTGCCGAAAGGCTAAGACTTTGGGAAAGCATTATATAAATGCCTATTAGAATGAAGAGGTGCAAAATATATTCCATGACTATATCTCCACTTTTTTAAGACGTTTGCCACTAAATCCCAAAGGTTTCCATAGCAGGAACAAAATCAGAATAATATATGCTATAGCGTTCATCCATTGGCTACCAATATAATATGCAGCAAGGTGTTGAGCAGTTGCTAATAACAACGCTCCCTCTAGTAATCCCCATGTACTGCCAACACCACCGATTATCATCGCTACAACACCATAAAGAAGTAGATTAAATCCCATTGTTGGATTCATATCTGCATCAAAAGCAACTAAAATACCTGCAACTGCTGCTAAAGCAGAGCCAATCCCAAATGCCCAAAGAATAATTTTATCAGAGTTTATTCCGACAACGTTACACAATTCCGAATTGCTTGATACTGCTCTAATATTTCTACCGATTTTATGATATTTCAAGAATAGTACACATAATATAAAAAGAACAAAGCTGACAATAATAGTGATAATTTGAATGTCAGTAATGTGTGCTCCGAGAAATTGATGCCCTATTTTGATTTCACCTACTCGAATGCTTTTGGTATCATCACCCCAAATCATCGAAATACAATTTTGTACAATAATATAAAGTCCTAAAGAGGCCATTAAAACATAAAAAGATATGATATTTTCTTTTCTTAAAGACTTAAAAATAAATAATTCAGAAATAAGTCCAAGAACTGTTGTAAACAAAATAGATAAAACAGTTGCAAAAAGTATATTAACATTACATTGAAAATATAAACAATATAAAATATATGGAGCAACACAAATCATTATAGCATGAGAAAGATTAAATTCTTTTGTAGCTGCATAAATAATATAGTAAGATATTGCAAGTAATAGATAAATACTTGTGGACAATATAATATTAATTAGTAGTTGAATTCCCATTTTCTTTATTGTAAATAGTGTCTAATTTGTTTTTATCTTCAGGTAAACAATAATCTTCAATTGCACATTTTAACGTATGACGCATTTGACGTTCTATGTATTCGTTTTCAAAATATGTTCCTTGAAATTTATGTATTTTTCCGGAAACATTGAAATTTCCCATATAATATAAGCCTTTAGTGAAATTAGCAACAGCGAAAAAACCGGAGCTTTTAGTGTAATTATTATTCCCAATATACATTTCAGATTTCAATCCAATAAAATTGGAATTTTTTTCTTTTTGTAACTCTACCATCATTGAATTTAATGTTTTATTCATGTATTTTCCCATTTCGTCTTGGTCTTTTGCATACAATTTCCAAGTTTCAAAGTGATAGTCAAATAATGATTTTTTAGTAATAGAGATATTTGTTTTATACACCATAGTGCTATTCTCACCGTCTGAAGAACGTTCTATGTTAAATTTCAGAGATTCACTAATTTCCGACTCCAATAAAGCAAAAGTTATATTCCCGATCTTTAAGAATCGAAATATTTCTTGAAGATATTCATCTTTAATATAATCCTTGTTTTTATGAGCCTGTCCTAAAATAATCGTGGGGGCAATTATTAATATTTGATCTTTTCCTCTTGAGTTAATAATTATATCAGTCAATCTCTCCAAATATTCATCCAGTGTATTTGTCTTCTCCTTTTCTATTTCAAAATACACCCGACTAGTTAAAATAATACTAAACAAACACAATAAAAACGACGTTAAATTGAAAAAGGAGAATTCATCAATTCCGTTAGTTTTATGATAAAAAAAATGAATAACAATAGCGCCAACACAGATAACACAAACAATTGCATTAATTCCAAAAAAAAGCTCTTTCCCTTTTTTCTGAAAAGGAGTTAAGAATTTAGACATCGCTTCTTTTTGTGGCTTTCTTAATAATCCATACAACAAAGTTAGAACAAAAAGAATAGCCAACCAAAAGAATAACATAGGGCTTTTCAATGAATTTATCCAAACAATATCGATAAACGTTCCCAAAAAGGAACAGAGCAATAGAGAAAAAATAAACGCTACTGCTACTAATGATAAAAATATGATAAATCCATTTTTATACAAAAAAGAAGTTATTTTATTCATATATCAATGTCTCTAAAAATTCAGTATATCTTTTTCGTATTTTCACTTCCTTAATAAACGATAAATGGCTTATACTGTCGCTTAATAAGTTATATAGTAAATCTATAGATTTGCTTATTGCATTTGACTTATCTAACATATTTAATATAAGTGTTTCATCCATCTCACCTAACTCATTGATTTTGTAATCATGCGATAGTAATTCATTTAGTAATTTCAGCTCATTTTGTGAAAAATCATCTCGGCATTTTAGCAAATAAGCCATAACTATATTAGGCTGGTTTTGTAATAAATCTTGATAAGCAGGTATTCCTGATGCCAAAGGATCTATAATAAAATCAGAAATATCGTTTTTAACTTGCAGAGCAATACCGATATTTTTCCCAAATAGAAATAATTGTTCCTTTAAAATATCATCATGAGAAATAAGCATACTACAGTAATTCCCATAAGCAATACCAACTAATCTTTCATATAATGAATAAATAGATGAAAACAAATTGGAGTTTGAGTAATTGAAACATGCAGTTTCAATTTGTCCTAAACAAATATATTGATAACTCTCATTGATTTTTAGAACCAAATCTTCATATTGTATTTCAGTTGTCAACTTTCTAATATCGTCTAATGCTAAATAACTGGCATTTAGAAATAGATCAGAATAGATAGTCGCTACTTTTGAATTATATTTCCAATTTACCGTTGGTTGATTGTTCCTTTTGTAATTATTATCCAAAATATCATCTTTCACATAGGCTGCTATTACTTGCATTTCGATAACAATTCCTAGAAGGTCTATAACCCTATTATTTAGGTTACTTAACTCGGCTGAAAGACTCATCAGGTAGGCTCTTTCTCTGCCGGATGAGACATTATTAATAACTTGTATGACATCATCCTCCATAAAACATAATGTTTCTGGAAATGGTAGATTATTTCTTACATACTCTTTTATATGATTATTTATCTTGGTAGCCTGATACAAGTCCTCTGGTCTCATTGTATTCACCATTTATACTCTTTATTTTATCAATTATTTTTTGTTGTAACTTCAAATAATCAGAAGCTACTAGTTTATGATATTTTTTACTTATTTTATTTGTTCCTAAAATTATCCCTGGCATATCCTTATTTGTTTAAATTAAAATTGATTAATTGTCCTTCCTTTATCGTTTTCATTCTTATTGGCAAAACAACATCTCCATTTTTATCAATAGAGAAATTGCCCAATAATCCGGGAAAATCTTTAATTTCATACAGCCCTTTTTTTACAGAGTCAGATGTTACTCCTTCATTTTTAATTGCCTGAGCTATCAAATAAGTGGCATCATAAGAAGTTGCAGCGTAACCATCAGGTTTGACATTATATTTTCTTTCATAATTATGGAAAAAATCCCTTGTTCTCTGTTCTTTACTATCTTCATCCAAATAAAATGTTGTAAAAATAATCCCTTCTGCACTATTCCCTGCTATGCTTATTATTTCAGGATCTTCAAATATTGCAGTGGTAAATAATGAAGAATTTATCCCTTGTTCTTTTAATTGTTTAATAAAATAAGCTATTTCTTTATAACCAACAATATAAATAGCATCAGGATTTGCCTTTTTCAATTTTAAAATTACTGTTCTAAAATCAGTTCTACCTTCTTCGTAAGCCTCTGAGATAATAAGATCTCGTCCATTTCTTTTTAGACCTTCAGCAAATTTTTTAGAAACGCCATTACCATAATCATTATTTATATAGGCAATTGCAACACGATCTTTCTTAAAAGTATTAACAACAGCATCTGCCATCAATGTTGCTTCGTATAAATCCGAAGCAACATTACGAAATATGTAATCGCCTGCTTCTGTTATTAAAGGACTTGATGCTGCTGGTGTCATAATAACAATCTTTCTTTGTTCTGCTTTGGGAGCAATAGACAATACTTCTGAGCTACCTAAAGGTCCTATAATAGCGATTACATCATTTGCAGTTGTCAATTTTTCAAAACTTGACAAACTATTAGCTGGAATCCCTTTGCTATCTTCTATAAATAAAGAGATTGATTTATTACCTAAATATGCACTTGCATTGATTTCCTCCACGGCAAGTTTTATCCCATTCTTTGCTGAAATCCCAACAGAAGATCTTTCTCCTGTTAGCGGAAGAATACTCCCTATGTTTACAGAATTTGTTGTTTTATCTGCATTGTCTAAATGAAAGAACAATCCTATTGCAATTACTACGAATAATCCAATAATTATTAATAATATTTT
>OAVB01001552.1_pt1 | contig 13619 bp, 8 predicted proteins | sample 1516871 | NCBI WGS metagenome assembly OAVB01 (sample SAMEA2580069, study PRJEB22360) | human gut metagenome | biome: human gut; feature: human-associated habitat; material: faeces | place: Denmark | collected 2008/2010 | reverse complement strand
ATTCATCATTGCGGCAACCGTCTACTGCCTGACAATAGAACCGACCGCAAGTTTTTGGGACTGTCCCGAGTTTATAACTACCGGTTATAAACTGGAAGTAGGACACCCGCCCGGCGCACCTTTCTTCATGCTGGTAGCAAACCTGTTCTCTCAATTTGCCTCCGATGTAACCACCGTAGCGAAGATGGTAAACTACATGAGCGCACTGATGAGCGGTGCCTGTATCCTGTTCCTTTTCTGGAGCATCACCCATCTGGTACGCAAACTGGTGATCACCGACGAGAACAACATCACGAAAGGACAACTTATCACTGTCATGGGTAGCGGACTGGTCGGCGCGCTGGTCTACACCTTCAGCGACACCTTCTGGTTCTCTGCCGTAGAAGGCGAAGTATATGCTTTCTCCTCCCTCTTTACAGCCGTTGTATTCTGGCTGATTCTGAAATGGGAAGATGTGGCCAACCAGCCTCACAGCGACCGCTGGCTGATTCTGATCGCTTATCTGACCGGACTGAGTATCGGTGTTCACTTGCTGAACCTCCTCTGTCTGCCGGCAATCGTATTGGTGTACTACTACAAGAAAACTCCGAACGCCACTGCCAAAGGCTCATTGCTCGCCCTGCTCGGATCGGGCGTACTCGTAGCAGCCGTGCTTTATGGCATCGTGCCCGGTATCGTTAAAGTCGGCGGCTGGTTCGAACTGCTGTTTGTTAACGGACTCGGTATGTCGTTCAACTCCGGCGTCGTAGTCTATATCATTCTGCTTGCTGCCGCCCTTATCTGGGGTGTGTACGAAAGCTACACCGAAAAGAGCAGACTCCGCATGGCCATCTCATTCATTCTGACCATCGCCCTGCTGGGTATTCCATTCTACGGACACGGCGTAAGCAGCATCCTTATCGGTGTCGTAGTGATCGCAATTCTTGGCATCTACCTTGCTCCACAAGTACAGGAAAAGATCAAAGAGAAATGGCGCATCTCCGCCCGTACCATGAATACGGCATTGCTGTGCACCATGATGATCGTGATCGGTTATTCCTCTTATGCACTGATCGTAATCCGTTCTACCGCCAACACACCGATGGACCAGAACTCTCCGGAAGATATCTTCACGCTGGGCGAATACCTCGGCCGTGAACAATACGGAACCCGTCCTCTCTTCTACGGTCCTGCTTTCTCTTCGAAAGTGGCACTCGACGTGAAAGACGGATACTGCGTCCCCCGCCAGTCACAGACGGGAAGCAAATACGTCCGCAAAGAAAAAACCTCACCGGACGAAAAAGACTCATACATCGAACTGCCGGGACGTATCGAATACGAATACGCGCAAAATATGCTTTTCCCCCGTATGTACAGCTCCGCGCACTCCTCACTCTACAAGCAGTGGGTAGACATCAAGGGGCATGACGTCCCATACGACCAATGCGGCGAAATGGTGATGGTGAACGTACCGAACCAATGGGAAAACATCAAGTTCTTCTTCTCCTACCAGCTCAACTTCATGTACTGGCGCTACTTTATGTGGAACTTTGCCGGACGGCAGAACGACATTCAGAGCAGCGGAGAAATAGAACACGGTAACTGGATCACCGGTATCCCGTTTATCGACAATCTGCTGGTGGGCAACCAGGAATTGCTTCCGCAGGACCTCAAAAACAACAAAGGACACAACGTATTCTACTGCCTGCCGCTGCTGCTCGGCTTGATCGGACTCTTCTGGCAAGCATACCACAGCCAGCGGGGTATCCAGCAATTCTGGGTGGTGTTCTTCCTGTTCTTTATGACAGGTATCGCCATTGTGCTCTACCTTAACCAGACACCTGCGCAGCCGCGTGAACGTGACTATGCGTATGCCGGTTCGTTCTACGCCTTCGCCATCTGGGTGGGTATGGGAGTCGCAGGTATCATCCGTATGTTACGCGATTACTGCAAGATGAAAGAAGTTCCGGCTGCCGCGCTCGCATCAGTACTCTGTCTGCTTGTCCCCATCCAAATGGCCGGACAGACATGGGACGACCACGACCGTAGCGGACGCTTTGTTGCCCGTGACTTCGGTCAGAACTATCTGATGACCTTGCAGGAAGAAGGAAATCCGATCATCTTCACCAATGGTGACAACGATACTTTCCCGTTGTGGTACAATCAGGAGACAGAAGGTTTCCGTACCGATGCACGTACCTGTAACCTCAGCTACCTGCAGACCGACTGGTACATCGACCAGATGAAACGTCCCGCCTACGACTCTCCGTCACTCCCGATCACTTGGGACCGTGTGGAATACGTCGAAGGCCAGAACGAATACATCCCCATCCGTCCGGAAGTAAAGAAGAATATCGACCAGATGTATGCACAGGCAGACAGCGCGCTCGAAAACGGAAATCCGGAAGCGATGAACGAACTGAAAGAACAGTTTGGAGAAAACCCGTATGAACTGAAGAATATCCTCAAATACTGGGTTCGTTCGGATAAGGAAGGACTGCGCGTCATCCCTACCGACAGCATCGTAATGAAGATCGACAAGGAAGCTGTCCGCCGTTCCGGCATGAAGATACCGGAAGCACTGGACGACTCCATCCCCGAATACATGACCATCTTGCTGAGAGACGCCAACGGCAACCCGAAACGCGCCCTCTACAAGAGTGAACTGATGATGCTCGAAATGCTTGCCAACGCCAACTGGGAACGTCCCATCTACATGGCTATCACCGTAGGCAGTGAAAACCACCTCGGCATGGACAACCACTTCACGCAGGAAGGTCTGGCATACCGCTTCACTCCGTTCGATACGGACAAGCTGAACAGCAAGATCGACAGCGAAAAGATGTACGACAACCTGATGAACAAGTTCAAGTTCGGCGGCATCGAGAAACCGGGCATCTACATCGACGAAAACGTAATGCGTATGTGCTACACACACCGGCGCATCTTCACACAGCTCGTAGGACAGCTCATCAAAGAAGGCAAAAAAGACAAGGCACTCGCCGCACTCGACTACGCCGAGAAGATGATCCCGTCATACAACGTACCGTATGACTGGGCAAACGGCGCCTTCCAAATGGCGGAAGCCTACTACCAGCTGGGACAAAACGAAAAAGCGAACAAGATCATCGACGAACTTGCCAACAAGTCTCTCGAATACATGATCTGGTATCTCAGCCTGACTGATTACCAACTTTCCATCGCCAGCGAAAACTTCATGTACAACGCAGGACTGCTTGACGCAGAAGTACGCCTGATGGAGAAATACAAATCAGAAGAATTGGCTAAACATTACTCGGAACAACTCGACCAGCTATACAATGAGTACGTTGCGAGAATGAAAGGGAAATAAAAACTAAGTAATAAGTATTAAGTAATAAGTAATAAGCTGCGCCATAAGCCGCACGGTTATTACTTATTACTTATTACCTGTTACTTATTAATAAAGACTCTTATGTTTATAGAACAACCACCTTGGTTCTTCCGAGCGCTGTATCCACAAGCCATCTTCCGGATGGACCCAAACGAACGGGCAGTCTACCTGACTTTTGACGACGGCCCTATCCCGGAAGTTACCCCTTGGGTACTGGAGCTACTGAAGAAACACGATATTAAAGCTACCTTCTTCATGGTAGGCGACAATATCCGCAAACACCCGGACGAATACCGGATGGTGGTAGAACACGGACACCGCATCGGCAACCATACTTTCAACCACATCCGCGGCTTTGAATATTCCAATCCGGATTATCTGGCCAACACCAGACGGGTAGACGAAATTATCCACTCGGACTTGTTCCGCCCGCCACATGGGCACATGGGATTCCGGCAATATTACACCCTTCGCCACCATTACCGTATCATCATGTGGGATCTCGTAACCCGCGATTACAGTAAGCGAATGCGCCCGGAACAGGTACTGAACAACGTAAAACGCTACGTACGCAACGGTTCCATCATCACCTTCCACGACTCTCTGAAATCGTGGAACAACGGGAATCTGCAATATGCTCTCCCCCGTGCCATCGAGTTTCTGAAAGCGGAAGGCTATGTGTTCAAGGTATTCTAGCTGCCGGCAAAGAAACATTTTACCTGCCGACAGCAAGTTTTCTAATTACCGATAAGGTTTTCATCCATATCCATTATGAAAAAGCTCCTCTCCTCAGACCGAATTAAAGCCGAAGCACTACGCCTCGGCTTTTCCGCCTGCGGACTGGCGCCTGCCGAAGCTGTGGATGAAACTGTGGCTACCGCCTTCCGTCAATGGCTGGCGGACGGTTGCCAGGCAGAGATGGCGTATATGCAGAATTATGAGGATAAACGGCTCGATCCGCGCTTGTTGGTGGAAGGGGCACGTACGGTGATCAGCGTTGCGCTAAACTATTATCCGGCAAAAAAACTTCCCGAAGGTGAGTATCAGATTGCATGGTATGCCTACGGGAAAGATTATCACGATGTGATGAAGGGGAAATTGAAGGAACTTTTTGAGTTTATAGAAAAAGAAGTTTCATTCTCCGAAGAAACAGACAGTACTATCGCCTCGACAAACAATATCGGCACATATACTGAAAACTACGCCTCAGCACCCCAAGCCCCAGTATCCCAAACCTCCGCTTCTCCGCTTCAAGGCCGCATATTCTGTGATACCGCTCCCATACTCGAACGTTATTGGGCATGGCGTACCGGCTTGGGATGGATAGGAAAGAATACACATCTCATCATTCCTCACGCCGGCTCCTGCTTCTTCTTAGGGGAAATTATTCTTGATAGGGAAGCTGACAATTATGACTCTCCACAACGAAATCAATGCGGTTCGTGTACACGTTGCCTGGATGCCTGCCCGACAAAAGCGCTGGAAGCCCCTTTCAGGCTCAATTCCGAGAGATGTCTTTCTTATCTTACCATTGAGTATCGTGGGGAACTTTCGCTCAATACAGGAAAAAAAATGGGTAATAAAATATATGGCTGTGACGAATGTCTGAAAGCTTGCCCTTGGAATCGCTTTGCCACTCCTTGCCGGACAGCCGAATTTCAACCGTCTCCTTCTTTGCTAAGTATGAAGAAGGATGATTGGCATTCGCTGAGTGAAGAGCAATATAAAACCATTTTCAAAGGTAGCGCAGTGAAAAGGGCTAAGTATAGTGGATTGATGCGTAATATAAAGATTATTAAATAAATATTTAAATATTAAGAGCTACTACCTTACGATAATAGCTCTTAGGATCAATTAATGCAAGTTCTTCTCATAACAAACAGTTAAACCACTATATAAAAATAGTATTTCATGCAAAATATTATTCAGCATATTGCATCAAAATAGCAGGAAAATCAATAGAAAGTCCTGCATAATTTGCAGTAGACGGAACTCTTCCCTTAAATAATCCCATTGACATATATGCATCTGTAATATAAGCTAACGCAACCTGCCCATCATTCATTAATACAGGAGAAAGAATAATTTTTCCCTGTAAATACAAACCATCATCAGTTTTAGTTATTATTGAGCCGTACATCACTCCTCCTTGCCCATCAGACAAAGCATAATTTTGCTGCTGTGGAGTGGTTATAACTAAAGCTCCATCTTGATAGGTGACCGCTAAAACAATCGTTGCTCCCAACAGTCTTGTCATTGGTAGCTGGAATATATAGCCATTACCACCCGGATTTTTAACAATTTGAGTATTTTCCTCTAATGAAAGAACTTGATTAATACCAAATGCTGTAGCAACGACTTTCACAACACCTGTCCATTGTCCCAATAAGTCATCAATATCGTACTGCAATAAAGCATATTCAATTTCACGAATGCCAGTAGTCACTTTTACAATGGCCGAACGAATTTTACCAGTGAGATTCTCTTTTGCAATAAACTTAAATCCATCACTCGTCATTTCATAGGATAACCATTGAGAAGCATCTGCTGGAATAGATACCTGAATAGGCAAATTACTCGACATTTCAACAGGGACCTCCTCTGCAGCATCTGTCAATGTGAAATAGGTAGCATCTCTATTATATTTCCAAATAGCTCCTTCCTGCAGTATGGTTGCTTGCTGCGTACTCACACCATCAGTTAAAACGATTTGTGCGCTACGCCCCGGATAACCTGTATTAGCATCTACAGAAATGGAAACTTTATGATCTGCAACTTCGATTACCTGACACCAATCGGCATTCACCGTAGCCGTGACAGTTCCAGTTGCTGCAAATTCGACAGTTCCAGTGCCACCACTAGCTTTCATATCCAAATCTGATTTTATAATTGTCAATTTTACAGTGGCAGCATCGTCATCTGAAGAACATCCTGCAACAAAAAATAAGCAGAATATTATTAAGTATAAATTCAGTATATTTTTCATAATCTAGTTTTTTATTTATTCCTCAACTTTCATAAAGACCATCTCTCCATACATACGTTCCACCCCTTGAACATATGAACTTTGACTATAATCAGGTGCCGAATAGCGGTCGAAGGCCATATAATCAGCTTTTGCACCACCTACTGCTTCGAATACCCCATCATCCTCAAATGTAAATCCAAACGGAGACTGTTGTACATTTGCCACAAAACCAAACATCAGACCTGCCTGATAACTAATATATGTAGGATAAAATCCCATGGCATAACAATATGTAGTACATCCCAAATAATATCCTGATATATAACCTACCTTTTGAGTCTTAAAGGACATAATTCCTTCACCTCTATCATAATCGAGCACTATATCACCAATTAGTCCCCTGAGAATATAACTCTTATTTTCTACATCCTCCATAATAGATATTGGTAATTCTTCGTCTGTCAAATTATTATCTTTATACATCTTGCAGGTAAGAGTATAATTACCTAGATAATCATTATATTTAATATATCCCTCCGGATATTCCTTTCATTTTAACGTTAGTTGCCCCCTCGTCAGTACAAGTAAAAAGCTCGGAGGAAGGGTCCCACACAAAATTTTGCACAGTTACTCCTGCCAGTGAAACTGGTTCCCGGAAACGAAAGCCATCGGTTGTAAAAAGGAAAGGAGATTGCTCTTGTACAATGTTACCACCATCATTATAGGCTATAACAAAAGTATAATTACTTCGCTGCGTCATACCAACTAAATTTCCATCAACCAACAACTGATATTGTATAAAGAAAGCATTCTCTTCTACATCATTCACAGAGTTTATATATGCCTCCCAGTTCAAATCATCCGGAAGCGCATACATTACTATCGTATTTCCATACTTTTTGCCCTGCATTACAATTTTCTCGGCTGAAGCTTCCTTTATAATAAACTCGTAATCTCCTTGCAGGTTGGCATTGGGGTTGGAACCTCCGCCTTGTGGCTTGGCATATGCATGAATAAAAGCATTATAAGTGTCGAATGTAAGCATAGTAGCTTCCTCCGATACAACCTTATAAAGAGAGGAAATAGTCTCATCGCCTTCGTATCCTTGAGATGCCATTGTAACTCGCTGACCATCAAACTTGCACAGAAGAGTTATGCCTCCCAAAGCATAGTCCTGACCTATGTAATATTCCATTCTCCAACCATTAGATGCCGATTCTAATAGCTCACTATATTGCTTCACTTCCTCTGTTGCACGGTTCGCTGAAGAATCATCAAAATAATCCTCTTCCTGGAAAAGACAGGATTGCAAACCAAAGCATACAAGAGCCATCAACAAATAAATCATTATATTCTTTTTCATAATCTTCCTGTTTTATTCAATAGTACTTAAATCCAGCTCCGGAATTTCTTGCTGACGCCTTAACACAATCTCACGCAAATCATCTAAATTAATACCCCAAGTTTCAAGCATATAATTGTATACAATAGTAAACTTCTGATTAATAATAGCCGCTCCGGCAGTTCCGGCAACCTTCAGCATATTATCCCAGTAAGCCTGATCGTGAGTAACATACATGGCGATATTCTCTACAAAATCTTCTCTTGCCTCACTCATCGCATATGCCGTCACAAATCCTTCCGGCCATGCATCCGCATCCTCTCGCAAATATGAATTTCCATTTTCAGCAACATAGAAATACCAGTCGGAACCAACATATTTTCCTTCGGTAATGCGATCAAACGATGGGTCATAATTACGCTTCTGATGCAGGATATGTGCAAATTCATGGTGCATCGTCTTAAAGTAATACTCATTCAAAACTTCGATATCGACATTCTCAAAGTCCAGACTGTTCACTTCGTACAATGTTATCTTCTTTCCTCCCTCGGCAGTACCCAACACCTTCGTACCACTGCTATCATAAGCCGGAGAACCTATCAAGTGAAAAGTTTTTGGCACATAAGACCGAAGAAAAGCCGGTCCGGCAAGTTCAGTATATGCCTCCATCCATACATGCTTGATAATCTTGGCCAAAGCAACCGATTTATCGTAATCCGCCGGTACCAGATTATATTTGTGATCACTTTCAATATCTTGCATACGATACTTGAAATCAACGTTATACGGATATGTATAATTAGCAAGCAACCATTCATCAAAACCATTATGTTCCATTGGCTCTGTTGAAAAAATACTATGCTTGGTGTCAATATCATCGCCATTATTACAGGCTCCCCAAAGAATGGGCAAAACAGCCGTTAGTATATAAATATAATATTTCTTCATATTATTTCCTCCTTTTAATTTTCAGTACGTGGATTGGGTTGCATTCCTGCCAGAACTACACTCTTAGGAATTTGCATAGCACGTCTTGCGTCATTTACCGGCATTTCATCTGTTACGACTATATTGTTATTAGCAATAGAACGGCGATAGATAACAATTCCATAACGTTTAATATCCGGCCAGCGCAGACCTTCGTGCAAAGTAGCAATACGTCTCATATGCAGAATGCAGTGAATAAAGTTCTCCTGTATACCTGATTCAATAGTAAAATCAGGCTGAAGCTTTTTCTTGGGAGTCGGATTTTGTGTCGGATTGTAATAATCCATCTTATCATAATACTCATTTATCATCCCCGGAGTTAAAGTTTGCTTATTAGAAGTATATGCTTTCTCCCATGTAGTAAGATCTGCAGCAGCCATTGGATAGTTCTTTTTCAGCGTATAAGCCTCAGCCCTGCAAAGCAAAGTCTCGTCTGTAGAGAAAATCACAGGCATATAATACAGGTAGTCACCAGCATAATAACCGCCCTTTCTCAACATACTGCATTCATAGCCCGATGTTGTAAAAGGCTGCATATACATGCGGTCAGGGATACCCCATAATCCGGAAGAACGTGATGTTTCGTAAGAAGCAATTAACTTATTATGTAGATAACGTTTTCCTGTCATGTAATTACTCAGAATAATACCCCAGTTAGATACGGTACTACCTATCAACAAGTTAGCCTTACTTGTAGAAGCAATATATGCGTCGGGCTGTACATTATCATTAGCAGAGAGTTTTCCCAACGCTTCCCAATCCCGTAATTCGGCAGCAGGATCACTTCCCAACACACGATCTGCATATTTTATCACCTCATCACAATTAGAAAAGTCAGGCTTCATATAATAAAGATAGAAACGTGCAGCAAAAGCATATGCAGCTTTCCTTGTGAAATGATATTTCGGCACAGAATAACTATCATCGGAAATAAGAGCCATACCATCTAATAAGTCCTTCTCAATCTTCTCATAAGTCTCCTGCAAAGTACCCCGCCCGTATTGTGGTTGCACAGTTGTTTCAACTTTAGTCATATAAGGAATACCTAATTCCTGTGATGCATGAGTATTATAAGCATTACAAAAAATATTTGCTAATACAAAATGATTGTACGCCCGACAAACAAGAGCCTCTCCTCGCTGCGGCATCAACGATTCCGGATTTCCCCGTTTCTCAATCTCTTCCAAAGCCATGTTAGCAGAAGCAATAGCTATATAATGGGTTTCCCAAAGATTTGTAGGCGTATCCTGATATTCTTCCTGGGTATCTTTCCAGTTATAGCACTCTTCCTCAGATAACTTATAATAAGAATATCTGGCACTGTTATCGTCGGTATTATCACTATAAAGTTCAAACAGTTCATTCGCAGATCCTTCCGGATAAGCAGAAACAAGCATTTTAGCTATTTTTTGCTCAGAATTCAGCTCCGTCCGGTTATCTGGTAATTCGTCAAGAAAATCATTACAAGAGCTACCGACAATAGCAAGCGTTGCGATGAACAATGGAATATATAATTGATTTCGTCTCATCTTTAATCTTTTTTTTTATTATTAAAATCATTCTCTTACAATCCTAAACGCAGAGTTAATGTAAACTGACGTGGCACCGGTGAAGCTACACCACCAGTATTAAAGAATTCAGGATCTTGACCATTCAATTTCTTATCTGCATAAATAAGGAATAAATTAGTTGCCTGTAACTTCAAAGAAAGATTGGAAATCTTCGCAGCAGAAATCCAGCTCTTAGGAAACTCATAAGAAAGTGAGATTTCTTTCATACGGATAAAATCACCTTTTGCAATTCGCTCTGTAGAATAATTGTAAGCATTGTAAGCTTTATACAATGTTCGGTTTGCTTCATATTGCGGATTACTCAAGATTGCAGGAATATTAGTCTTTGCCTCATCCCCAGAAAGCGTCCAACGATTCTTGAATTCACGAGGCATAGCACTCAAATCGGAATATTTATAATTAAAATATGGATTCAAACGAACAACATTACCAAATGAATAAGTCATGAATACATTGAGTTTAAACCCTTTATATGCAAAAACGTTACCGAAACTACCAGTTATTGTAGGATCTGTCGGACCTTCATATTTCAAATAATCTAACTTCTCACGTTCCTGGAAATTAATATCAGTCGATGTTATATTTCCATTGATATCGAACATAGGAATACCTTTTTCATCCAAACCTGCAAAAGGAATGGAGAAAAGCCCGCGCACAGGATATCCTTCACGTGCAAATCCATTTCCCGAAACAAGTTCCATCATACGAGTACGTCCTCGCAAATCAGTAACTTCATTCTTAGCATGAGAAAAAATAAAATCAGAATTCCATGAGAAGTCTTTCGTTTTAATATTGCTGGTTGAAAGGGTAAATTCAATACCATGTGACTTCATTGTAGCTACATTGGCATATTTATAAATAGTACCTCCCACTCCTTGTGTTGGAATCAACCCAATCAGGTCATAGTTATTGCGCGTGTACCAGTCAGCTGAAAGATTAATGCGATTATTAATAAAACCTACATCCACTCCTATATTCAATTCATGCTTCTTTTCATACGTTAATTCACTATTTTCCAAATCCACTATATGAAGACCCGTTTCTTGAATATCAGTGAAAGGACGATAAGGTGAATAACTCTTAATAATAGCTTGTGAATTTGTTACATCAGCCGGACCACGATCAGCTGTCAATGAGTAAGATGCCTTAAATGTCAAATTTGAAAGCGTTGGTTGAAGTGATTGGAAGAATTTCTCTTCATGAACATTCCACGCTGCAGAAAGATTCCACGTTGGCAGCCAACGAGCAGAACGGCTACGCCCCATTCTATTAGTTCCTTCATAGCGGAAAGTACCATTCAGCGTATAACGTCCGTCATACGAATAAGTAGCATTTGCAAATGTAGCTACACTCCGATATCTAGTATGCCCCATAGAATAATACTTTTCTCCAGTCTCAATACCTTTCTTAAAGTACTGATAAACATATGATGGAATCTCACCCATAGAATATTGCATACCCCATCCTTGGAATGAAGAGTTAGAGCGTTGAAGATCATTTACTTCCATTCCTGCAAAAAGATTAGTTATATGCTTTTCTGCAAATAGATGATTCCATGATACAGTACCACGGAAATCCAGTCCCAACATCTTACGATCTTGACGCTGATAAATACCTCCTTCAGGAAGAATCGAAATAGGTAATGCATATGGGTTATCTGGATTCTTATACAACCAGTCGTTTTCATCACGAATAGTAGCATCGTCCAACCCCGTACGATAAGCAATTGCTTGATTAGAATCATCCATTATATTATGTTCTTGTGATGATGATTGATAACGCACAGCACCCAGCGCACTGACTTCTAGGCCCTGCAACACCTTCCATTTCAACTCCCCCTGGAACTTTACATCAACAACATTCAACTCAATAAAATTATTGTCCAATTCACGGAGAATATTAAATGGAGCATAATTAGCCACATAATCTGTATTAGGATCTAATGTACGTGAAGTATTCAGTGCGTATGAATAGGGGTTGATATCAAAATCACGTGTAACCTGACCTGCCGCAACGTCCAATGATGAGTTCATGGTACCTGGTGCATTCTGTTTACGGTAAGAAGCACTTGATATCAAGTTTATGCTTAGGTTCTTTAAGATATTATAAGTCGTATTCAAATTGGCTGTATAACGTTTCACTTCACTCTGCTTATACCATCCCGGATCAAGCATGGCACTCAATGACGCATAAAAAGATGATTTATCAGAACCTGAAGTAATACTTACAGAGTGATTCTGTGAAATATTATTTGAGAATAATACATCAAACCAGTCGGTATTACGCATTTCGGCTTCGGTCAAATAAGCATTACGTGCTTCTAAAGTATTCATCAGCCCAAATTGACCATTCGTTTCATTAAACTGGTCGATCAGTTTATACATACGTCCGTACACACCTGAATTCTTTGCACGAAATAAATCAGCACTATTCAACCAACCTTTTTGCTCCAATTCTTTATATATTCCCATTTGCTCCTGAGAATTCATAATATTGAACTCTTTGTATGAGGGCACCATACGCGTAGTAAACTCACCCGTATAATTAATTTTGCTGACTCCAGCTTTACCTTTCTTTGTAGTAACAACAATTACACCTGCCATTGCACGTGCACCATAGATTGAGGTTGCTGAGCCGTCTTTCAAAATCTGAAAGCTCTCAATATCATCGGAATTTAAACCAGCAATAGCCGAACTAATCAGAGTTTCAGCATCACCAGAAGATAAATCATCAGGTCCCACATCAATAGCATCTTCCATAATAACTCCATCCACCACCCATAATGGTTTGGAGCTACCATAAATGGAGGTAGCACCACGTACACGAATTTTAGGAGCAGTACCAAACGTACCGGATACGTTCTGGACTGACACACCCGCAGCACGCCCTTCAAGTCCACGGCTAATATCAGGGAGACCATCCAATTTTACATTATCAGCTGTTAATTGTTGAGTTGCACCAGTAAAAAGGCGTTTGTCCATTTTTTGCATACCGGTTACCACTACTTCCTCCAGAACTTCTGCATCTGGTTTCATCAGAATTCTTATTGTTCCTGTTTTGATAGGAATCTCCTGAGTTTTCATTCCAATGTAGCTAATTTTCAAAGTTCTAGCAGAACTTGGTACATCGTTTATGGTAAACTTACCATCGATATCGGTGACTGTTCCCATCGTTGTACCTTTCACTAATACGGATGCTCCCACAACAGGCTGATCATCTTCCTCAGAAATGACGACACCTGTCACCTTTTTAGGTGTTTGGGCAATCACTAGACCTATGCTTGCCAGCAAGCAGGCCAATAACAGCATTAATTTTCTTTTCATAAACACTCTTTATTATTATAAGAATTAGTAAGTCGCTTATTTTCGCTTAGTGCTATTTTGCAAATATAAGCACATA
>OAVB01001537.1_pt1 | contig 13710 bp, 13 predicted proteins | sample 1516871 | NCBI WGS metagenome assembly OAVB01 (sample SAMEA2580069, study PRJEB22360) | human gut metagenome | biome: human gut; feature: human-associated habitat; material: faeces | place: Denmark | collected 2008/2010 | reverse complement strand
CCCCGGCACGCCGCACCCGCCGCGGGCACAATGCGCAGACGGAGCATATCATCGGCACCTCGCCCCAGATCGAACATGTCCGCCTGTTGATCGACAAGGTCGCGCCGTGCGAAGCGCGCGTGCTGATCACGGGCGAAAACGGCACCGGCAAAGAGCTGGTCGCACGCTGGCTGCACGCCAAAAGCAACCGCGCCGCGGCTCCGTTCGTCGAGGTCAACTGCGCGGCGATCCCCTCGGAACTGATCGAAAGCGAACTCTTCGGCCACGAACGCGGCGCCTTCACCTCGGCCATCAAGCAGCGAAGGGGCAAGTTCGAACAGGCCGACGGCGGCACGCTGTTCATGGACGAGATCGGCGACATGTCGCTGGCGGCGCAGGCCAAGGTGTTGCGGGCGCTTCAGGAAAACAGGATCAGCCGCGTAGGCAGCGACAAGGACATCGAGGTCAACGTACGCGTCATCGCCGCCACGAACAAGAACCTGCGCGAGGAGATCCGGAAGGGCAATTTCCGCGAAGACCTTTACCACCGCATCGGAGTGGTCGTCGTGCGCGTCCCGGCGCTGCGCGAACATGCGCAGGACATCCCGCTGCTGGTCGACCATTTCATACGCACAATTTGTGCCGAATACCACATCCCGGCAAAACGCATCGAGGACGAAGCGCTTGCCGAGCTGCAAACGATGCCCTGGAGCGGCAATATCCGCGAACTGCGCAACGTCATCGAGCGGCTCATCATACTCAGCGAGGAGCGCATCACCCCCGCCGACGTCAAGGCCTACTGCTGACCGAGGCTCAGAACAGCACCCCGACCTTCAGCAGGAGGGTGCCGTGGCTGAGCTGCTCGGCAAATTCGGCGGAGAACCAGCGGCCTTCGTATTTCCGGAGCCGCTCCAGCCGCTGCAACTCATAGCCTGCCGCGAAGAACAGGTGCACACCGCAACGCAATGCATACTGCACCCCCAGTTCGGGATTGAGCAGCAGTCCCCCGTTGGCATCCCTGCGCGGTGCGAAAGCATATCCGGCGGCGCACCCGGCATAGGGCGTAAAGCTGCGGCGGCGCATAAGCAGGAACTTCGCATCGGCAAAGAGCGGCACGAGCGTTTTTTCATAGCAGGAAACCCCCGTTCCGGCACCGACCGAAAAACGGCGGCTCACATTGTAATGACCCGTCACGCGCCAGACGACGGGCACCGACGACGGGCGGGTCAGGCCGAAGCCCGTCCCTACGGACGCCGAACAGGAAAAGCGGGGCAACTCCTGCGCCGGCACCTCGGCGGCAAGGAAAGGCAGCACGCACAGCGCCGCGGCCAATACTCGGGATCGCCCCGTTATCGGACACGGATCGTAATGCGTTCCACGATCCGGAGCGCTGAAGTGAGCCCCGAAATATCGGGGTCTATCCCGCCCGAACTTCCGTCGGGACTGCTGTGGCCGACCAGCACGGCTTCGAACTCCTCGCTGCCCGACGACAGGTCGACGTCGGCGGCATAGACCACGGCCGGCTGGCCGCTCCCGTGCCGCCCGCCCGAGTAACCGGGCTCCCCCTCCTTGGCCGATTCGGGATAGGTTTCGTTGAAATCGGTCGAATGGTTCACCTCGACCTTTACGACGAACCGATCGAGCCCCGCCTCGGGCGAGAGCTTCAGGTCGAAACTGCCGCGCGGCGTGGCACCCGATATGCCGTCCGCCAGCGGTTCGCTTTTCGTCGGCAGGTAAAGCCCGTCGGCATATTGCACACCCCGGCTATGGCACCAGTGAGGCAGCGCCTCCCTGCGGCGGTTTCCGCCCGCCGCCAGCCAGGACTGGGTGGCGATTTTGGAACTCGCATAAACCGTGGAGAGGTAGCGCCCCTGCGCATCTTCGATCCAGACCGCGATCTGCGGCGGGTTCTTCCTTTTAATCCCCAGGAACAGGGGAAAATCATGCAGCCATGCGTCGCCCCGTTCCACGACAATTTCCACGCTTCCCTTTTCGTATTCGACCAACTTCTTATCGCAGGAACCAAGCAATACGAACGGTAAAATCCATGCCATTGCCATCTTTCTCATTGTTTTTGGTTTCCATTTTGTTACCTATTGGTAACATTTGTTGTAAAAAAAATACACACTCTTTCCCGGGCCGCGGGCCGGTCATTCCTTAAAAGTCTTGTCGATCAGCAGGTCTATCCCGAGGACGATCTGCTCCCAGCCGGCAGCCTCTCCGATCGGAATCCCGTTGTAAACCGGGCAATATTCCTCCAACAGCACAAGGTAGGTCACCGAAGCCGTCAGGAAAGTAGCCAGCACGGCCACCTCCGACTCGGGCAGCCCGGTTTTCCGCGACACCCGGGCGATCAACTCCAGCCCGGCCTGCTCGCGCTGCCTGCGGAGCGCCGCCACGAGTTCGTTCTTCGAGGACAACTCCCAGCGGTACAGGCGCCTAAGCGTAGGGTCGCCGTGCAAACGCCCGATCATCGTGCGGAACGTCTTTTTCAGAAATTCGGGCAAATGCGCGCGGCCGGGAATGTCGAGCGGAAAATTGATCCAGAAATCGTGCTGCCGGATATAGGCGGCCAGCAGTCCGTCCAGCGAACCGAAATAGCGGTAGATAAGTATTTTCGAGACTCCGCAATGCGCCGCGACGGCATTGACCCCGAGTTTCTCGAAACCATCCCTGCGGATCATCTCGCCCACCGCTTTCAGCATACGCTGTTCGGTAACATCCCGGTCACGCTCGGTATTGTTGTTCTTCGCCATATGTTACTATTCGGGAACAAATATATGTCTTTTTTCCCGGAATCATGCAATTTTCTGGGAATATTCACATATTCGGCATAAATTGAGAAGAATCCGCAAAAGGATCCGGACTGCCGGACAACCGCGGCACCCGGACTATAACAACTCCAATATCTTGGCCGGATTGTCGACGATGTGCCGCGCCCCGGCCTCCTCGAGCTCAGTGCGCTCACGAAACCCCCACGTCACCCCGACCGAGCGAACACCGGCGGCCGCGGCTGTCTGCATGTCCACGCCCGAGTCGCCGACATAGAGCACCCGCTCCTTCGCCACGCCCGTAAGCGCAAGTATCTCCCCCACCACCGCGGGGTCGGGCTTGAGCGGCACGCCCTCGCGCTGGCCGAAGACCGCGGCGAATTCGACACCGGGGAAAAACAACCGGATCAGTTTTTCCGTTCCAGCCTGGAACTTGTTGGATGCCACGGCGATACGGATACCTCGCCGCGCGATCTCCGCAACCAGTTCCGGAATTCCTTCGTAGGGTTTCGTATAAACGTCGATATGCTCGGTATAATATTTCACGAAATCCGCGCGCACGGCCGCGACCGTATAAGGCGTGCGGAGCTCTTCGGGCAACGCCCGCTCCACGAGCCGCATGATGCCGTTGCCCACGAAATGGCAGTATTCGTCATAGGTATGCTGCGGCAGGCCGCGCATGGCCAGCACGGCATTGCATGCGACAGCCAGGTCGCCGATCGTATTGAGCAGCGTGCCGTCGAGGTCGAATATCACAAGTCCGGTATCCATCTTATATTCCATATTAATGCGGATGCGCCGCAGTACCTGCGGCTCTTTTGATCTTCCACCCGATGGCCGCCACCATCAGCGACATCAGGGGACTGACAATATTGAAAATACAGTAAGGCATGTAGACGAATGTGGAAACACCCAGCACGGTGGCCTGCGTCATGCCGCACGAGTTCCACGGCACCAGCACGGAGCAGACCGTGGCCGAATCCTCGACCGAGCGGCTCAACAGCCGCGGTTCGAGCCCCCGCTCCGCATAAAGTTCCCGGAAAAGGCGCCCCGAAAGGATGATCGAGATATACTGGTCGGCGGTGCAGAGGTTGAAGAAGATGCCCGCGCCGACGGTCGAGGCCACGGCCGAAAAGGCACGGCGCACGAAACGCAGGAAAACGGAGGTCAGCGCCCCCAGCATCCCGCTGCCGGTCATCACGCCGCCGAAGCACATGGCGCAGATGATGAGCCATACGGTATTGAGCATGCCCGCCATGCCGCGCGTAGCAACCAGCTCGTCCAGCTGCGGGCTTCCGGTAGGGATCGCCGTCGGGCCGAAGCAGCTCATCAGCACGCCCTTGAACCCCGACATGAAATCCAGCCCTCCGACTCCGGCCACCTTCGCCACCAGTTCGGGCTGCGCCAGCAGCATGGCTATGCAGGCGAAAACCGCGGCGCAGAAGAGCGTCACGATGGCCGGGAGTTTGCGCACGATCAGCACGCCCGTCGCCACGGGCACCGCCAGCAACCAGGGCGTGATGCGGAACGTCCCGCGCAATGACTCGGCATACATCCCGGCATGCGTGCCGCCCGTATGGTCGAGCGTCAGCCCCGCGATGACGAAAACCGCCAGCGCGATGACGAACGACGGGACGGTCGTATACAACATGTAACGGATGTGCGTGAAAATCGGCACCCCGACGGTCGACGAGGCAAGCACCGTGGTATCGGACAGGAGCGAGAGCTTGTCGCCGAAATAAGCGCCGGAGATGATCGCGCCCGCGATCCACCCTTCGGGGAAACCCATGGCCTGCCCGGTGCCCATCAGCGCCACGCCGATCGTGGCGATCGTCGTCCACGAACTGCCGGTCATCAGCGAAACGCCCGCGCAGATGACGCACGAGGCAACCAGGAAGAACGAGGGGTGCAGGATCTTCAGCCCGTAATAGATCATCGTCGGCACCACGCCGCTCACCATCCACGACCCGGCTATGGCGCCGATCAGCAGCAGGATGATGATTGCCGAAGCCGAAGCCCGGATGTTGTCGATGATCGCCTCTTCCAAGACCGCCCACTTGCAGCGGTAAATGCCGATGGCCAGCATGACGCAGACCGACGTGGCCGACAACAGTGCGATCTGGCTGCCGCCGTTGATCGCGTCCCCGCCGAAACAGCGGATGACCACGTAAAGCAGCAGCGTCAGCACCGCCAGCGGCAACACCGACACCCACGGCGAAGGCTGTTTGGCCGCATATTCTTTCATTTCCGGATTCCCATTAACCATACGGACGGCAAAAATACGAAAAACTTACCACATATCCGCACGCCCGGCACCGGGGATAACCATTTCCGGCCGGAAGATATGCGCGTGCAACTTTTCCGGGCGCATTGTTTTTTATTTCCGAAATTTTATCTATTTTTGGTAAAAGATAGCGACGGATATGGCGGCACAAACAATCAAAAAGATCTTCCGGTTCTACCTCGACGGGTTCCGGAGCATGACAGTAGGCAAAACCCTGTGGGCCATCATCCTGGTCAAGCTGTTCATCCTGTTCGCAATCCTCAAGGTATTCTTTTTTCCCGATTTCCTGGCCGGGCAGAGCCCCGAAGAGCGCAGCCGTTCGGTCATGAAAGAACTAACCCCCGACAAATAACCATCGCTTATGTTATCTGATTATCTACAAACAGTCGACTGGTCGCGTGCGCAATTCGCCATGACGGCCATTTACCACTGGCTTTTCGTCCCGCTCACGCTGGGGCTGGGGTTCATCATCGCCATCATGGAGACCCTTTACGTCCGCACGGGTGATGAGTTCTGGAAGCGCACGACCAAATTCTGGATGCGCCTGTTCGGCATCAACTTCGCCATCGGCGTGGCAACGGGCATCATCCTCGAATTCGAGTTCGGCACCAACTGGTCGAACTACTCGCATTTCGTGGGCGACATCTTCGGTGCCCCGCTGGCCGTCGAAGGCATCATGGCCTTCTTCATGGAGAGCACCTTCATCGCCATCATGTTCTTCGGCTGGAACAAGGTCTCGAAAGGCTTCCACCTCACGGCGACATGGCTCACGGCCATCGGCGCGAACCTCTCGGCACTGTGGATCCTGGTCGCCAACGCCTGGATGCAGCACCCCGTGGGATGTACGTTCAACCTCGAAACCGTACGCAACGAAATGATCTCGTTCTGGCAGGTACTCTTCTCGCCCGTGGCGATGAACAAGTTCTTCCACACCATCACCTCGTCGTTCGTGCTGGCGGCACTGTTCGTCGTGGGCGTCAGCGCCTGGTATCTGCTCCGGCACCGCGAACAGAAGATGGCCTGCAAGAGCATCGCCATCGCCTCGGCTTTCGGCTTCGTATTCGCGCTCGTCACGGCGATGACGGGCGACAAGTCGGGCGCCGTCATCGCCCGCGTGCAGCCGATGAAACTCGCAGCCATGGAGGCACTCTACGACGGGCAGCAGGGTGCGCCCCTGACGGCCATCGGCATCGTGAGGCCGGAGGCGGAACGCACCTCGAACGAGGACGCATTCTATTTCAAGATCGACATCCCGAAACTGCTCTCGATCATGAGTTTCCGCGACGCCGACGCCTATGTGGCGGGCATCAACGACCTGGTGAACGGCAACGAGAAATACGGCGTGATGTCGGCCGCGGAGAAGATGGAGCGGGGCCGCGTCGCCGTGGGTGAACTGGCCCGTTACCGGGCGGCGCTCGAGGCCGGCGACCAGGCGGCGATCGACCAAATCACCGCCAAGTTCGACCCCTCGAAGCCCGAAGGCGAGGAGTTCCTGCGCGAATATTTCGCCTATTTCGGGTACGGCTACCTCGACACTCCGCAGCAGGTAGTCCCCAACGTACCGCTGCTCTTCTACTCGTTCCGCGTGATGGTCGGTGCCGGGTGCTTCTTCATCCTGCTGCTGGGCGTCATCTGGTGGCTCAACCGCAAGGACAAACTGGCGGACAAGCGATGGTTGCTGCGGGTCGCCGTATGGTCGATCCCGCTGGCCTACCTCGCTTCGCAGGCCGGCTGGGTGCTGGCCGAGGTCGGACGCCAGCCGTGGGCCATCCAGGATCTGATGCCCGTGGGCATCGCGGCCTCGAAGATCGGCCCCGGGTCGGTATCGGCCACCTTCTTCATCTTCCTCGCACTCTTCACGGCGTTGCTGATCGCCGAGCTGAGCATCATGTTCCGCCAGATCAAAATCGGGCCCGAAAACGAAAAACAGTAAACGACTATGGATACCCTAACACTCTTGCAACACTATTGGTGGCTGATTATCTCCCTGCTGGGGGCACTGCTCGTATTCCTGCTCTTCGTACAGGGTGGGCAGGGGCTGCTCTACGACATCGGCAAGACCGAAGAGGAACGTAACATGCTGGTCAACTCGCTGGGCCGCAAATGGGAATTCACCTTCACGACGCTCGTAACCTTCGGCGGCGCATTCTTCGCCTCGTTCCCGCTGTTCTACTCCACGTCGTTCGGCGGTGCGTTCTATGTATGGATGGCGATCCTGCTGGTTTTCGTCATCCAGGCCGTGGCCTACGAATACCGCCGCAAACCGGGCAACGTCTTCGGCGAAAAGACATTCAACGTATTCCTGATGATCAACGGCATCGCCGGCCCGCTGCTGCTGGGCACGGCCGTCGGAACACTTTTCACGGGCGCGAACTTTACGGTCGACCGCCTCAACCTGGCCAACGGCGCCGGAAGCGGCAGCGCAACGGTGATCTCGCAGTGGACAACCCCGTGGCACGGGTTAGAAGCACTTACGGATGTCTCGAACGTCTTTTTGGGCATTGCCGTGACATTCCTCGCCGCAACGCTGGCCTGCCAGTATTTCATGAATAACATCGATGACAAGACCATCCTCGAACGTACCCGCCGGCGGATGATCCCCGCAGCCGTCTGTTTCGTGTTCTTCTTCGTAGCATGGCTCTGCATGCTGCTCTTCGCCGACGGCCGGGCGATCGATGCCGCAGGCCGGATCTCCATCGAGCCGTACAAGTACCTGCATAACTTCATCGAGATGCCTTACCTCGCCGTGGTGCTGCTCCTCGGCGTGGTGGCGGTACTGTGGAGCATTGGACTGGGCTGGCGCGGCCGGCGCAACGCCATCTGGTTCGGCGGTGCGGGTACGGTACTGACGGTACTGGCGCTGCTGCTCTGCGCCGGATGGAACGACACGGCCTATTACCCGTCGCTGGCCGACATGCAGTCGTCGCTGACGATTTACAACTCCTCGTCGAGCCTCTTCACGCTCAAGGTGATGTCGATCGTCTCGCTACTGATCCCCTTCGTCGCAGCCTACATCTGGTACGCATGGCGGGCGATGAACCGCAAGCCGATCACCCGCGAAGAGATCCGCGGGGACGACCACCAATACTAATACCGACTGCCTCCGACCGTATGAAATATAGTATAATATTACTCCCGCTTGTATTCTGCAGTTGCGGTTCCCGTCCGGGAAAAGCAACTGCAGAACTGCAGGCCACGCCCTCGGCAGCCCAAAGTCCGCAACCGGCAGACCTGCCCCGTCTCGGTAGAAGATACGGTTCGCCGCCAGCTCGGCGGCAAACTGTTCTTCTCCGAATTTTCCAACTTCAACCCGGCCGACTCGATAACCGTTATCGAAACTCATTACCGCAAGGCGGAAGGAAAGGAACTCTACCGCGAATACCGGTTTATCACCCACAACCGGAACAGTCCCGCCCACAGGTTCTTCGAGAGCCGTTACCTCGATTCTGTCTACATGTCTTATTTAAACGACCCAAGCTATCGCGATTTTTATGACCAGATGCTGCCCGACTCTGTAAAATCTGAATACATCGCCCCGGAAATCCGGAATTTCAACGGCTATTAGGTCAATCTGAAGGAATACAAGGGTGATTATTACCTCGATGACGACTGGTCATGGCCCATTTCGTTCCACATTGCTGACAGCGTCAAAACAGATCTCTATATGGACGGGCCCTATCCCCGGAAAATCAGGACGGCAACAATGCTTCCCCAGGGCGGCATATTGCTCCGCTACCACAGGCCGATTCGCTGCACTCCTACAAGTACGACTCGCTGCATATCGAGGCCGTCGACATCCAAAGAGGCGTCTACCGGCTTTCGGGCGAAAGCGACTATTTCGCGGCTCCGGCGCAAGCCGTACACAAATTCGAGATCATCCAGTACGCCAACAGCACGGGAGATATATTTTAAACCGGCACGAACAATGATTTCCCACATATTGATAAAAGGGAAAGCTTTTTCAGGCTTTCCCTTTTATTCAAGCATCTCCGCCAGCTATTCCGCGTTCTCGCCGAACGGGTACTGGTTCTGGTGCACGTCCTCGAAACGCATCCCCTTTTCGTAGGTCTTCATGGCGCGGCGGCTCATACCCATCGACGCGAAACCGCCGTCATGGTAGAGGTTCTGCATCGTCACTTTGCGCGTAAGATCCGAGAAAAGCGTCAGCACATAGTCGGCGCAGTCATTGGCCGAGGCATTGCCCAGCGGCGACATGTTCTCGGCGAAATTCATCAGGTCGCCCATCCCCAGCACGCCACTTCCGGCCGTGGTCGGCGTCGGCGACTGCGACACGGTGTTGATGCGCACGTGCTTCTCACGGCCGTAGATATACCCGAAACTGCGGGCGATCGACTCCAGCAACGCCTTGGCATCGGCCATGTCGTTATAACCGTAGAGCGTACGCTGTGCCGCGATATACGAGAGCGCCACGATCGACCCCCAGTCGTTGATGGCGTCCTTCTTGCGGGCCACCTGGATCGCCTTGTGGAACGAGATCGCCGAAATGTCGAGCGTCTTGGAGAGGTAATCGTAATCCAGGTCGTCGTATGTGCGCCCCTTGCGGACGTTGGGCGACATGCCGATCGAGTGGAGCATGAAGTCGAACTTGCCCCCGAAATGTTCCATCGTCTTGTCGATTAGGTTTTCCAGGTCTTCGACGCTCGTAGCGTCGGCCGGGACGACGATCGTATTGCATTTTTCAGCCAGCCGGCCGATTGTACCCATGCGAATAGATACGGCAGTATTCGTAAGGACGATTTCGGCCCCTTCTTCAACGGCGCGTTCCGCCACTTTCCATGCGATCGACTGCTCGTTGAGTGCTCCGAAAATAAGGCCCTTCTTGCCTTTCAATAAATTGTATGCCATCCTATTTAGATTAAAAATTCGGGCAAATATAACAAAAATATTTGAAACGGGCGAACCGCCGTCCCTGCAAACCGCGGCAAACGGCATGTCCCCGAACCAAAACACGGGTTGTAAATCACGGTTTTTTCACGTTTTACACATTTTTCGGCTTTTTATCGTACCTTTGTGCCGAATAAAACATGCACATGACCATTACAGACGATTTCAGCGCCCTGGGGCTTTCCGAGCAGATGCTCGCCGCAGTCCGCGCCAAGGGATTCGAGACGCCCACCGCAATCCAGAAGCTCACCATCCCCCACCTGCTCACAAAACCCAACGACATCATCGCGCAATCGCAGACCGGCACGGGCAAAACCGCGGCCTACGGACTGCCGATACTCCAGACCCTCGAACCCGCCCGCGGGCCGATACAGGCCATCATCCTCGTACCGACACGCGAACTCGCACTCCAGGCGGCCGAAGAACTGCTCTCCTACAACCGCGAAAAACGGCTCTCGATCACGGCCATCTACGGCGGTGCGGCGATGAGCGAACAGCTGCGGCGCCTTGCCAAAGGCATCGACATCGTCGTCGGGACACCGGGGCGCGTGCTCGACCACATCCGCCGCGGCACGATGAAACTGGAAAACGTCCGTTACCTCGTGCTCGACGAAGCCGACGAGATGCTCAACATGGGCTTCGTCGAGGACGTCGAAGAGATCATGAGCCACACCAGCGACGAGCGGCGCGTGCTGCTCTTCTCGGCCACGATGCCCGAGCGCATCATCCGGCTTTCGAAAACCTACATGCGCGACACGGAGATCGTGCGCGTGGAACACAAGCAAATCACGGCCGACCTCACGGAACAAATCTATTTCGAGGTACGCGAGGCCGACAAGTTCGACGCCCTGACCCGCATCATCGACGTCGAACCCGAATTCTACGGCATCATCTTCGCCCGCACCAAGATCGGCGCCGACGAAACCGCCTCGCGCCTGACGGCGCGCGGCTACGCAGCCGAGGTGCTGCACGGCGACGTGTCGCAGGCGCAGCGCGAGAAGATACTCCGCAAATTCCGCGACCGCACGATCAATATCCTGGTGGCTACCGACGTGGCCGCCCGGGGCATCGACGTGGGCAACCTGACCCACGTCATCAACTACTCGCTGCCGCAGGACTCGGAGAGCTACGTGCACCGCATTGGCCGCACGGGCCGCGCCGGCAAGCAGGGAACGGCCATCACGTTCGTCTCGCCCTCGGAGTTCCGCGGCCTGAACAACCTGATGCGCGACATCAAGGTCGAGATCAAACGCGAAACCCTCCCCTCGCCGCAGGACATCGTAGAGATGAAACGGCTGAAGATCAAGGAGGAGATGCAGGAGATCGTCGAAAACGAAAGCTACGACGGTTACAAGGAATTCGCCGAAGAGCTGCTCGCCGAATATACCCCCGACGTAGCCCTGGGTGCGCTGCTGCGCCTGGCGTTCCGCAGCGAGCTCGACCAGAACAACTACCCCGAAATACGCTCCTTCTCGGTCGACCGCAAGGGGACGGCACGGCTGTTCCTGGCCGTGGGCAAACGCGACGGCTACACGGCACGCAAGCTGGTCGACATGCTCAAATTCAAATGCGGCCTGCGCGACAAATATATCAACGACGTCCAGATTTCGGACAACTTCTCGTTCGTGAGCGTCCCGTTCCGCGATGCCGAGGAGGTCGTCCGCAAACTCAACCGGCTGAACCGCGGCCGCCGGCGCAGCAGCCCGCAACCCCCCCGGGCTGACCCGCGCCCCCCGGCCGATGGCCGAGATCGCCCGCGACGGGGAAAACGGGGCGCAGGAAGCCCCGGTTCGCAAGCCCCGCCGCACAAAAACCGAGGATTACCAGGCCGCCGGGCAGACATACGCCCCGGCACCGAAAAAGCCGACGCGGAACGTGAAGCCGGCAACGCCCGTCCCGGCAACCCCGACGGCGTACGCCCCGGCGCCCGCCCACGACGAAACGGTACACGCAGAACCCTCACACGACCAAACGGCATATGACCCAACGTCATCGCCGCGCCGGAAGCTGAAAACCAAGCCCCAACCCCACCCAGACATCCCCGATTTCAGCAAGATGTCGAACGAAGGTTTCGACTGGTCGGCATTTATGAAATTCGACGAAGGCACGGCATGGGGACGCGACGAGAATGGCAAAGGCAAGGGCAAAGCGACCAAAAGCGTACGCAAGCCCCCGAAAAAAACGGTCACAGCCGCCCAACGGGTCGCTGCCAAAGGCAAGAAACGGAAATAGGAAACAATAGAATTGAAATAATCGCAATAAAAAAGACCCGGTTTTGGGTCTTTTTTATTCTCAATCTCTCTTAGCCTGTTTAATAGCCTATTACAACGGGGCAAATTTCGCTCTATCCCTTTTGATTTAGATAAGAAAGTAGGTCTTAACATGCTGGATGATAAAGTATAATACCTGTTTGCGATGCATGTTGTCTTTTAAGATAGATTAACTGCTTTAAGTCTATCCTATTCTCTATTACCATAATTATATCTTGATAATCCATCAGGATTATATTTGAGTTTTCTCTTCTTATACATTCGTCTGCAAACCCTGAAATAGATATAAACAAGCCAAGTGTTGTTGTTAATTTATCTTTAACTTTACCACTAAACGCATGCAATGCTGATTTTGGCATGGCTTTAGCCTCCCATTTTGCCTCAATTAGATAATCTTGGTTATCATGAGTAAACGCACCGTCAATTTGCTCTCCACTAATTTTATAGGAACATTTCGGGTCTAAATCAAATAAATTAAATAAGGAGTTCAGGAATTGTTCAAATTCATATCCGCGTTTTTGTGGACTTGCCGATGACGCAGACATTCGATTAAAGTCTATTTTTAATTTTTCTAATTCTGATTGAAAAAATTGAGCTTTCTGTATTTTATTTTGGTATGTTATCTTCCGGGTTTCTGCTTCCTTTTGTTCTTCAATAATAGCAAAATAACCTTTTGTATGTAGTCTTAGCGCTTCAACACTTTCCTGGGCTTTTTTTATCTTTTTATCTGCGTCTTCCCATTTCTTTAAATGCGAAAAATCAGACATATCGGATACTGCTTTAAGTAATAATAACAAATCTTCTTCATATATGTCCAATCGATTTGACATTCTATTTACAATGTCATTTGCTATTTCTCGTTTATATTTGGTCATGTCTAAAGTAGATACAAACGATTTATTATTGATTGTATGATTAACAAACATTTTAAGATCGTTTTTTATCCAATAAATATTAGTTAATGCCTCTTTGAGGGCTATTAATGCAGAACCGGATATTTTATGAGAATTAGCCATTAGAAAATCTTTTGACAAAAATATATAAAATCTAATATTCCATCAATCTAAAATGCAAGAAGTTATTTACATTTTACGATTTATCATTTTTTTTATATCTTTGCTCCTGCGAACATTATTTTCAAAAAACCTTTTCACTGGATTCTCAATACGGGAAACCACGAAAAAAGTATGCGCAGAGCCGTTGGGGAGCAATCCCGCGAACGGCACCTGTATTGAGCCCGTAAAAAGGTGAAGATAGTGTTCGCAGCTGCGCACACTTTTTTTTGTATTATGCGAACACTATCTTCCGTCCGTACCCCGGTACAGACACGCCGCAAGGCCAGCCGCAAGCGGTTTCCGCCGTGCAACCTCCCGATCCGTCTCCATTTCCACCCGCCCGATTAGCAAACGACTGCTAACCAAACCTTTATTCTCTTTGTTGTGCCCCGTTGCACGATAAGGACAGCCCTTTTTATGCCCATCGTATCCGCTGCCACAGGCAG
>OAVB01001520.1_pt1 | contig 13797 bp, 7 predicted proteins | sample 1516871 | NCBI WGS metagenome assembly OAVB01 (sample SAMEA2580069, study PRJEB22360) | human gut metagenome | biome: human gut; feature: human-associated habitat; material: faeces | place: Denmark | collected 2008/2010 | reverse complement strand
GTTATTGATTCGAACCATGTAAATCCCGGAAGGCAAAGCCAAGCGGGTATCGCCGGGGGCGATAGAGGCGGCGTAGACGGTACGTCCGTCGGAGCGTACCACGGTAAGCGCGGCGGCCTCCCCGGAATAGACATGCAGCGCACCGTCGGCGGCCCAGATACGGACAGCGGCGGTAGCGGTAGCGATCTCGTTGGCGGTCACCACGGAGCCATCGCACACACCCACGCTACGAACCAGCGAGCGGGTGACGGCATTGGCGGTGATGTATGCCTCGAAAGGCTTCAGCACATAATCCGCCTCCTGAAGGTCGAAGCGGGTACCCTCGGCATTGAGCACGTAGATACCACGGAGCGTAAGGTTGGCGAGATTCGGGTTCGTCCGGAAGAGGAACACGCCGTTCTCGAGGGCATCGCCAGAAGCGACCGTAGCCGTAGCCGGTATCTCGATCGGTGCGTCGGAGGCTGTTTGGCTAAAGGTTACCCGAGTCAAGGCTGCGTCGGCGGCCAACAGATAGGGGCTACCGGCGGTGAGATCGACCCTTTTCCCGTTAAGGACAGAGACCTCTTCCCAACCTTGGGCAACGGCCTCCTTAGCGGTGTAGCCGGTGGCGGCATAAAGGATTAGCCCACTACCATATTCCGCAGAGGCTGTCAATTCGATAGGGCTACCGAAGGTCGTCCATTTGTTATTCAGCGAACGGTTGGTTTTGAAAGTCTTGGACACCTTCAGCGCATTCGTTGTCACGACCTGCGCACCCTCCTCCAATGTCAACTCAAAGACGGACGCATTCTCGATATCGACGGTAAGCACGCCATCGGATTTAACGATGACACTCTGTGACAGGCCGGCCTCGGAGAGATTCTGATTGCCGGAGATCTCGACCTCTTTCCAATCACTCACCTCCGTAAAGGTCGTTACCCTACCATCCGCCTCGGGAGCAGGGAAGCGATCGATTGCCGTGCCTTCGCTATCGAGGCCTTTCTGCGGGATAAACGTACTAGCTTTCATCTCCCAGAGCTTATACTCCTCGCCCGCCGTAACGGTAGTGGCTAAGGTCTTGTTGTAGCGTTTTACTTCGATGGGCTGGGATGAGCGAGGCAGAAACCTTATCGTAGCGCCAGCATCTCCCGCCTCATCCGTGAACAGACATTCCATCCAAGCATTGGTAAGGGTACCGGTGTTATGGATAGCGGTGTGGGCACAATGGAAAGTGGTATAGCCATTTACCGGATCAAGCACGCTGAAGGTGCCGGAGTTATCGAGGCAGTAATGCATATCGGACGAGCTGCTGTTTTCAATGCGGAAGCTGCTGCCCGACAGCCTCAAGGTGCCTTTATTAATCAAGGTAGAGGCACCGGACGAGCCGAGGATCGAACCGGTCTGCGCAATTGTCAGATCGCAACCTTCGTTGACGGTCAAGGCAGCACCGTCGGTCGGGCGTATCGTTACGTAATTCAACGTCAGCGTCGGGTTGCCAGTAGCGGTGGCGACGATGAGCTTGTTGGCGGAAGGGCCTGGGGGTGACGATATTTTGCCGTTGAAACGGGTCTCCGTTCCGGCTCCCTTTTTATAACTCCATTTGTTGTTGGAGTAGAAGAGCATGAAGGTCATCGTATCGCTAGAAGACAAGGGCAGTGACAACAAGGACCTCAGATAGGAGGCAGACGACAAGCCGGACTGGCCGGGGATAATAGTACTCGCGTAAGCTGTAGGCAGACCGTCAGCGCCATAGCCGGCAATAGCTTTCAGTTGCGGGAGCAGGCCGTTCTCGGCGGTACCGATGGCGGTGAAGGCTTGTGTATTTTCGGGGCCTGCCCAAGCGGCGATCTCGGCGGCGACATCATCGAGGTAAGTGTCGGCACCGTTTGCCTTATCGCTACCTATGTTATCGGTAGGGACGGCTGGCGTATTATCTCCTATCGTCAGTTGGATCATGGTGCTGGCGTAGTTGTCGAGAAGGGTAACTTTATTAGTAGGTGAATCAGATCCGAGAATCCGACCGGCCTGTTTATCCGACGTATTTCCTAAGGCTTTCACGCCGGCGGTAGTTAAGGCGAGGCAATTCTTTATCGTTATATTAATGTTTCCAGCAAAAGCTTGCCCCACAATACCACCTGCGGCAGCTATCCGGCTGTCGCTGTTTGATCCTGCAGAAACAGCGCCTGTGGCAAAACAAGATTCAATCGTCGTTTTCTCAGATAGTCCGGCAATGCCGCCGGAATAAGCATTAGCAGCGGAAGATTTAGCGATTATCCACCCTGTCGAATAGCAGTGCGATATGCTACAATTACCGCTACTATAGGCTCCGATACCGCCCGCATACGCGGCATCGCTAGAACCAGAACCGGTAGCAGTAACACGGATATCCTCCGTATTGAAACAGGAAACGATAGAAGAGCCATTATTAGTCGCTACGATTCCACCACCACGACCCATCTTTCCGGTCATAGTGACAGCTCCCCTGTTTGAACAAGCGCTAATCACCGAACCTTCAGAGTAACCGGCAATTCCACCGAGAGACCCAGAATTGCCGGTCACAGAAAAACTAACCTTGCATTGATTATGGCAATTGATGATTTTTCCATTCTTTACATAACCTGCCACGCAGCCAAGATAGTAAGCGGTGTCTTGAGCATTAGCAATAGTTGTCAAATTAATATTGTCAGATCCTGCCATCGTCAGATTCCGCACGGTCGCTCCATACAGATAACCGAAAAGGCCGATATAGTAAAACGAGGCCGAGGAGATCGTCATTCCGGTAATCGTATGGCCGCCACCATCGAAGGTGCCTTGAAAGTAGTAACGTGCATCGAAGCCTTTATAAGTCCCTATCGGTATCCAATTAGCCTCGAAGCCGCTCGCCACGCCTTGGGCAGGTTTCGCCAGCGAGATATCGTCCGCAAGCGTAACCGTACAGTCCTTGAAGCCCTCGGAGGCGGGATAGGAATCGGTATAGGTTTTATCGGCATCGGCGATTGTCTTCCCGTTATTCGTCACCCAAGCGATCCACGCGAGGCCGCAGGCGGTCTTGACGGTGTAGGTAGTGCCGGAGACGGCGACATCGGTGCCAGTCGGGCCGACATTGGCTAATTTGGCGTACCCGGGCCAGTCGGCGGGGAGAGTCGTCATGCCTGAGAAGGAGACTAATTTATCTTCCGTTGCCGTAAAGACGGTTGTTCCTTTCGAATCCATCAGTTGTTCGTTGCCCAGCCAAAGGGTGTAGCCGGTGTTCTTTGTGACGTTGATGGCGAAACCCTTCTTTTTACCGTCGGTGGTGAATTGGATAACGGGATCGAACGATTGGCCGCTGGCGTTTTTCACCTCGAGCGTCTGGCCACTCGTTGGGGCGGTGGCGAACTGCCATTGGAGGAAGGGGGATTTCACTCTAGAGCTTCCATAAATTGCGTCTCCATCTTTATCTTCCGAAGAAACCGTTACTTTCGCGTCTTCGGTAGCCGAGAAAGCACCCCAATTGTCTAGAAACACAGCAACAGCTTCCGCCGTGACAGTTATCTTGCCTTTGATGGTGGTATTTATAGCAGAACTAGTAGAGTACAGATATATTCCATATGATCCAGTTCCTTCCGCGGCGATATTCAATCCGGCGGTGCCACCATCCAGAAGCAGGATGCATCCTTGGTAGTTATTAATCACATCCTTTTTCGCTTTCAGGTTACTGGCAGAGTTGCCTGTCGCTTGGATACAGAACGGTTTACTGCCCTCCAGATAAAATAATGAGCCGTCGGCAGTAGTGGAGGTCAGGTTTAGCCCATCCAATTTTAGGATCGGGTAGCTGTCAAGATTATTCGCGTCGGCTATCGCTTTCTCGCTTTTGATATCGATCGCGCCCTGCTGCCAGTTTGCGTTCGTGCCCGTCAGCGTACCGGAGAACTCGGTCTCGGTGCCATTAGTCCCGACCTTGTAAAACCAAGCGTAATCGGTCGAGCTGTTGGGTTTCAGTTTATAGGTGAGAGTTAGTTTATCAGTAATACTAGTACTAGCCACGTCAAGCGGCTGTGTCTGCGCTTGCGCTCCTGCCATTGCCGGCCCCCATAGGGCCAGCGTCAGGATACAGAACATCCGCACGGCGGCCCGGAGGGAGAGCCGCGCGGATATCTTTCTAGAAAGATAAAATTCGTTCATATGGATTCGATTTTAAGTGTTTGACAATTTGCTAGGCTCAGATCTCGTCCGGGCTCTCGCTATCGCCGCCGGGGTTCTCGGGGTCGGGCGCAGGGTCGGGTGTGGGATAAGGCTTGTCGTCGGACTTGGAGGGGCTGGTGGGGCCTCCCTTGGCGGCGATGAGGTTCTTATACTTGCGGAAGATCTGGTTCACGGTGTCGATGAAGGCGTTGATGGCCTCGGTAGGCTCAAGTACGGCGTAGGCGTTGACACGCTGGATGATGAGGTCGAGGGTCTCGTCGGTCGCCTTGCGGGCCTTGGTGGTATCGGTCTTCACACGGGCGGAGTACTCGTCGGTGCGGGTGATGTCGAGAGCCTTGTAGGCATCGTTCAAGGTTTTCAACTGGGCCACGTAGGTGTCGAGGTGGAGGGTCTTGAGGGCTTCCGATACGTCAGCCTTGGCGAGGTCGAGCAGCAGGCCGTCGATCAGGGCGGTCTCCTCGGCGTAGGCCTTGGCGTAGATCTTGTCGTAGGCCCGCAGCACGCTGTCTACCAGCAGGGCGGGGGTACGCAGGGTCTCGTCGGGGCATACCTTATAGGAGCCGTTCATGGAGTAGATGAACTGGAGGGTCTTGTCACGCTCCTTGTCTTTCGCCTCCAGCTGGGCGGTGGAGGCGCTCTTGGTGACGCGGTTCACGCACTCCGCCTCCCGGTCGATGCATTCCTTGTAACCCGGGGCGAGGGCCTCCAGATGGAGGGCGGCCACGGTCGTATCCAAGATACGGGCGTAGATCTCGTTGTTCATGTTCATGTGGCCGGCGTTGGTCAACGCGGTCTTCGATACCGATCCGATTTGTTTCGCTAAACTCATACTGTTTGTTGTTTTTTCGTTAATACTTTCCTCTTGTCCGCAGACGTAAGGTTTCCTACAAATGCAGGATAATCCCTTTGATAATCATATATTTTTCTATCAAACAATGCCTACGGGTGTCGAAATCTCTCCCGAGGCCCCGGAAAGGACCGCTACGATCGTAGGGATCGCTCCGGAGGTCTCGGGAGGGACCGCTACGGCTGTCGGCATCGCTCCGGAGGCCTCGAGAGGGATGGCTACGGTCGTAGGGATCGTTTCCGAGGTATTTCGCTAGTCCGTCGCTTTCGTAAACCGGATCGGCCAGTCCAACGGCTTGGTGGTGTAGACCGGGAAGATCCATTGCTCATGGTTGGTGGCTTTGTTGCGGCCGAACCAACTGTCTCCCTCGTTCAAGTCGTTCTCTTGGTCCACCCCGAAGCGGTACGGCGGGTTCTCGCTCTTCAATTTATACTCCTTGCTTCCCCAATAGGCCGGGAATTGCTCGTCGATGGAGTAAGGAAGCGTCATGTCGGTACCGGGCGAGGTGGCGATCACGTAGTATAGGTCATCGCTCTTCCCCTTGCGGGCGATGCCCACACCGGTGACCGGTTCCTTATGGCTGTCGTCGGGCGAGAACTTCAAGCAAACGTAATGGTTATCGATCGCGTCCCACATCATTCCCGATTCGGCATCCTGCCCCCGCGGTTCGAAGCCGTGCTTGCGGGCGTCGTCCTCCTTCATGAAGCGCATGTGGTAGATGGGGCGGCACTCGTCCTTGAAGTCGAGGGCTACCCACCAGAGCTGGTCGGCGTTATCCCCCACGTCGAGGTACTCGTGGGCCGAGGTATCGAGCATCTTGCCGATCCGCGAGTCGTTCGGTCCCTTGGTATTCAGCACCAACGGACTGTAGATGCGTTCCTTGCCGTCCGGCCCGGTGAAGACACGTTGTCCGGCGGGATCCCCGTGATTGTCCTTCCCGGTACGCATCATGAAGTCGGCCAGGATCAGCTGCGGTTTCTTGGCCAGCTTCGAACGCGCCTCCACGTAGGAGTCCAGATATTTCTTCAGCGCATCTTGCCGCGCATAGTTCTTCGTCAGGTAATACAGGGGGACCAGGAAGCAACGGGTGGTATCGCCCCTCGGGCCGTAGCTTACGAGGTGGAGGTTGCTGTTCTCGTCGGCGATGGACTTGTCCCAGCTCTCGAAGTCCACGGAAGCGTTGCCGCCGGTGATGATCATGATGCTCTCCTCGGACATATGCTCGTTCAGCTCCGACTTCGTATAGCCGCCCCCGGCGCCGATCTTGCCGCCGTGGGTACCCATCACGCGGTAGTAGGTCTGGAGCCAGTTCTCGTTCTCTCCCGCCGGCGACGACGACTTGGCGGAAAGCTCCGCCTCGGCGGCGAACACCGTCTCGTCGTAATAGAGGTTCTCCTTCCGGCTGTAGATATAGGTATAGCTCCCGCCGAAGACACCGCCCACCAGCACGTGGGTGCCGTAGGTATCGTATAGATCGTAGATGCCCTTCTGCGTGTTGCCGTATCGCTTGTAGAGGTCGCTATTGGTTTCGTTCAGCAAGCGCGAGGCGGTCGTGGTGAGGAACGGCAGGAAGACGTCGGGATCGCTGGCGGAGGTATAGATGGCGGTGGCCATATGCAGCTCCACCATCGGCTTGACATGCACGTCCACGTGATACTCGAAGCGGTTGGACGAGGTCTGGTTATGCTGGAACCGCTGGTCGAAGGAGCCGGAGAAGAGTTTCGACCTCGTAGGCGTAGGAGCGCCTTGGTTCGTGAAGCCGAGGCTACTCACCGAGATGCCGAGCTCCTGCCACATGTTGTCCACCATCTCCTCGTAGTCCACGCCGGAGCGTTCCCGTCCCCACGACTCGGCGTGGGGGGTCTTCACGAAAGCCTCCGTGCCGTACATCAGGTCGAAATCTAGGAAAGGCTCGCTAGGGGCGGCGAAGATATCGCCCGCCGTGTTCACCGTCTTGCCCACGTTGTGCATATAGCTCGGGGCGTTATCCGACGCTGAGCTTTCCAGCTTGGGTTGCGACACGAGGAAGAGCGTGTCCGTCGCCGCCTCCCCCGACTTGCTGGCGATCCCCCGCAGGGCGATCTTCTCGAGGAAAGGCTTACGCTCCACCTCCTTCTTGAGGTTGAGCACGAGGAAGCGGCTCTCGGCCCCCTGCCTCATCTCCCAATCGAAATACTTGCCGCTGAACTCGAAGTCGCGGATACGATCATCGTGCACCGGGATGGCGATCTCGCCCTCCCACGGATGGATGATGAACAGCCGATTGCCGTCCGACTCGTCGGAGAGGTTGAACTCCGCCACACGCTGGGGGACGTACACTTCCGTGTCGTCGTCGGAACATCCCGTGAGGAAGGCCGACACCACCAGCGTCAAAATACCGAAAAATAAAGATTCTCTTCTCATACTGATTCTTCTTAGATAAAGGTGTATACTCTATATTATAATGTAGGGAGTTCGCCTCCCCATGACCCTATTCGATCGCCCGTACCCATTCGTCCATGCCCTTGGCGGCCTCCGGCGGCATCTTCTGTTTCAGCCGGTAGCGGGTGGTGTGCAAGCTTCCGATGGAGATAGACATCTTGTCGGCGATCTCCCGGTTGCTCAGGTTCATCTTGATCAGCATGCAAAGCGTTTCCTCCGCCGGCGTGATCCCCGGCACCCGCTCCCTAAGCGTCGGCAGGAAACCCGGATACGATGCCCGGAACGATCGGTGGGACGATCCGTTCCCTTTTCGCTCCGGATCGGCGGGAAGGCACGAGGCCAGCAGGTGCTCCTTCCGTATCGGGCACTCGGCGGCGTGCCGCTCCAAGTGTTCCGACAGTACGTCGAACCGCTCGTCGATCCGCCGGCGCAGATGCTTCCATGCGAACACCCAGCAGCCCCCGCAGAGGAGGAGCGCCAGCATCCCGCACATCATCAAAATCCGTAAGTATGACCCTTCCATTACTACTTCGTTTTTGTTTCTCAAAGGAAACCATTCCTATCCTTATACAACGAATTCTTTTTTGAGCAATCCGCTCAACAAGTCCTCAACAACGGCCTTATCCGCACGAAATGCGATCATCAATTTAATTGACACGCCGCTCGGGGCACCGGTGGTACGGACAAGTCAAAGGTACGCCGCCGGGCCTTCGGACGGATAAAAAACCAATAGATGATTCAATCGATTTATACCCCGGGACACGCTATTTTCCATGAAAAACGGCGTATATTCGCGATAAACCATAAAATCCTACGCAGATGAGAGACATCACGCATTTCCTGCTAGCCACCCTCCTCTCGCTAGCCACCCTCGCTTGCCGGCACGACACGCCTCCCGCGGACGGCTCCCTCTCCCGGCAGCTTCCGCCCGATACCAAGGAGATACTCCGGCAGCTCAACGACCGCGACAACCGGGAGGAGGCCTTGCGCCTCGCCGACAGCCTCGCCGCTCTTCCCCCTTCCGACGACCCGTGGCTAGAGATCCGTATCGCCCAAGCGGTAGCCAACACGCTCTATAAATTCCGCCGCGACCCTTTGGATGCGATCCGTGTGCAAGAAAGGGCCCTCGCCGTCTATCGCCTCCACCCCGATGCCGCCGACGATCCGGCCGACCTGCTCTCTACCCTCGGCCATTATTACCGCCGCAAGGGAATGCGGGAAAAAGAGGTGGAAGTCATACAGGAAGCCATGGACTGGTGCGTAGCCCACCCCGAGAAGCTCAACCGGGGTTTCGTCTACACCTTCGCCGACCTCTCCTCCACCTATAGCGACCTCGGATTGTACGACAAGGCTATGGAGGCCATCTCACGCTCCATCGACTACTCCCTCCAGTTGGATAGTTTTACCATCAGCGACCTCTACCGGATGAAAGCCGGGATATTCTGGGAGCTGGAACAGCACGACTCTACCTTATATTACGCACGGCAGGCCTTAAAGAGAGGGGAGGAGCTGAAAGAGAACGCCTATGTCCTCGCCGCCAAAAACATACTTTACAATTATTACTACGAATATGTGCCCGACTCTATCCCTGCCGCCCTCGAAGGGTACAAGGAATTGATAGAAGAGGAAGAAGCGATCTCCGCGGGGTATCAAGATCTTTTCAAATTCATGCTGGGGGCCTGCCTCGTACGCGACGGAAAGCCGGAAAAAGGCTTCCCCCTGATGGAAGAGGCCTACGCTCTCTACAAGAAATACGAGGCGAACGATATGATGGATTGGACCGGACGGCATTTGCTCAACCTTTACGCCCAACAAAAGAAGGGAGACAAGATGGCTGAGATCTACCCGGAATACAAGGAGATACACGACTCGTTGCAACTGGCGGAGAAACAGCGGTACGCCATTGGTGCCAACGTACGCTACGAGACCGGACGGAAGGAGCAGGAGAATCGGGCCTTATCCGCCGAAGTGGCCTTGAAGGAACGTTCGCTCGTTTATACGCGCGTCATCCTGATCCTAGCCATTTGCCTGCTGACCGGGATCATTGTCTACGCACTCCAACGTCGCCGGCTTCACCAACGTGAGCGGGAGATCCAGCGTCAACGGCTGGATAATCTCCTCGCTACCCAACAAGAACTGAACCGCCGCAATGAGCGACTGAGCGCCGAGCTGGAGCAAGCCGCCCATAACGAGGTGATCGACAGCGTACGCCAGAAGCTCAACCCCTCCTTGCTGAGCGGCGAGGACGAGTTGCGGTTCCGCCAATCCTTCGCTGCCCTGTACCCTCGCTTCCTGCCCGGCTTGCGTAAGGACTTCCCGGAACTGACCAAATCCGACGAACTGCTCTGCATGCTGATCTACCTGAAGCAGAGCACGGACGAGATCTCGTTGGCCTTGGGCATCTCCCGTCCCAGCGTCAACTCCGGACGCAGCCGTATCCGCAAGAAACTTGGATTGCAGAAAGAGGAATCCTTGGACGAATTCCTGCAAAAAAGATAATCCCTCCTTTCCGGCGGCTGCCACCCGAAGGTGGCATGCTCGCCGGAAAGGAGGGGATCAAGGGCGGATCAAGTACGAACCGCTACGCATAGCCGATAAAGGCCGCTTATAAAGTTGTCAGATAATTTTTCAGCGGATTGGAGTACATCTCTAAGATCTTCTTACGTAAGAACGCCTCATCCTTGTTCGGAAGGACGATCTTATCCAATTGTCCTTGCAAGTATTCCTCGAATTGCTTCTTATCCTTCGGACCATAATGTTCTTGGAAACGACGAGTGCCGTTCAGTAAGTCATACGCCACGTAATTGCACGGATAGAAACGATAGTTCTTATAGATCTCCCGGTCGATAACGGACGCGATAGCGCTTACCAGCTCATTCTTCTCCATATCCTTGTCCAGTTTAGCCAAGGAATCATTGATCGGGGAAGTAATCGTAAAGTGGACACGACCCTTATTGTTCAAGATACCCGTTTCCATGCTCAATAGATCATCCCGCTGGCATTTCACGAAATCCGGATCATCCCGCTTCATCTGAAATTCTTTCGCCTTCAAAAAATCGCAAGGATCAAACTCGTAGGAGATAGCGACCGGCACGATATTCAAATCCATCAAATTCAACAACAGATTGTCCTTATCACCGCCGATACTCAACATTTTTAATACGCTGCCCTGCGTACGATCGTCCGAATCCTTAGCACGTCCCTCACGCTGGGCGATCCATACAGACTCGTTCACATTCTTGATCGCATGATGGATATAGGCGGAAAGCGTCTTGCTGACCTCCAACATCTGACGAACAGAAACGCCACGCTTCACAATAAAACTATTGTTCAAGCGTACCAATGTCTCGATCCACGGACGGATTAAAAGATTGTCGCCGATAGCGACCTGCGTCATACCATACCCCACATCATATAACATGACATTCAAGAAGGAGGCATCCAATACGATATCCCTATGGTTCGAGATAAACGTACAGGCCGCCTTATCTTTCGGCAGACGGCTACGCCCTGAGATAGTAAGCGAGAAAGTAGTATTTTTCGCCACCGTCATTACAGCGTCATAGGCCAGAGTAGATTTAAACTCCTCCTTCGTCTTGCAAGCACGCATGGCAACTGAGAATTCCTCCCAATTCAAATTCGGCTTTATGTAACGTAAAGCCCGCTCGAAATCCTCATTGGCGACCAATTTTTCAATCGCGTCCTTCACCTCACTGTTGTTCAGCGGACGGATGTCGTCGAAATTAGGGGAAACTGTTTCTGTATCCATATCTATTCATTTTGTTTTTCTGTTTTTGAGTTCGTCTTCAATAATGTCTGTCATGACATCCTTTATATCCAATCCCGCCGCACGTACTTGCTGTGGGATAAAGCTGGTAGCCGTCATTCCCGGTGTCGTGTTTATTTCCAGTAAGACAGGCTCCCCGTCTGCCGGAATAATATAATCCACACGAATCAGTCCTTTGGCGCCCAATATATCGTAGATCCTTGATGTCTTGCGCTGTATCAACTCCGTCAACTCGGCGGAGATACGGGCCGGAGTGATCTCGTCCACCTGCCCGTTATACTTTGCGTCGAAATCGAAGAATTCGTTATCCGTAACCACCTCGGTCAAAGGAAAGACAACCTCTTTACCCTCCACCTTATAGCAACCGCATGTCACTTCCGTTCCATCGATAAAGCTCTCGAGAATCACCTCACGTCCTTCCCCAAACGCCTTAGCGATAGCGGGCTGGATAGCGGAGAGCTCTTTCACCTTCGTCACGCCGAAACTACTACCCCCATCGTTTGGTTTCACGAAAATAGGCAAACCCAAACGAGTCACGACTTCTTCGTCCGTAATAGTCTCTCCCTTGAATAAATGAATGGATGCGGCAATTTTTACACCAAAGTCTTTCAAGTAATGATTACATACGTATTTATTGAATGTCAAAGCGCTCACCAGCATCCCGCAAGACGAGTAAGGCATACCGATCATATCGAAATATCCTTGCAAACGTCCGTCCTCGCCCGGAGTACCGTGTATCGTTATATAAGCGAAGTCAAAATGCCTCGTCACGCCATTCTCCTTGAAGCTAAAATCATTCTTATCAATTGGTGTATGTTCCCCGCTAGGAAGTATAACCGCCCACTCATCCCTCTTAACGATGGCAATATATAAATTATATTTGTCTTTATCAATAAAAGAGTAGATTCCGTCCGCACTTTTTAATGAAATAACGATCTCGGAGGAATCTCCCCCTGCTACGATAGCGATGTTCTTTTTCATTTTTATAGTTCTTTAGTGTTCGCGTATACACGCCATCTGTCGATCAGCTGCTGCATATCGGAAGGAATCTCGGAATCGAAAAACATCTCCTCTCCCGTAGTAGGATGAACGAACCCCAACGTCTTAGCATGCAAGGCCTGACGTGGACAAATAGCGAAACAGTTTTGCACGAACTGTTTATATTTAGTAAAAGTTGTTCCTTTCAAGATATCATGTCCGCCATACCGCTCATCGTTGAAAAGCGTATGACCGATATATTTCATATGTACACGGATCTGGTGCGTGCGCCCCGTCTCCAGACGGCACTCCACCAAACTCACGTAGCCCAAGCGTTCCAATACGGTGTAATGGGTGACGGCAGTCTTGCCTTGATCGCCTTCCGGGAAGACGGTCATTTGCATACGGTCACGAGGGTCACGGCCGATATTTCCCTCGATACGCCCCTCATCCTCTTGAACGATGCCCCATACCAAGGCACGGTATTTACGTTTGGTTGTCTTGTTGAAGAACTGCAGGCTTAGGTTACTCTTGGCCTCCGGGCGTTTAGCCACCACCAATAAGCCCGACGTATCCTTATCGATACGGTGTACCAAGCCTAAACGAGGATCGGAAGGATCATAATAGGGATCATCCTTCAAATAATAAGCCAAGGCATTCACCAACGTACCGGTATAATTACCGTGACCGGGATGTACGACCAAGCCTGCCGGCTTATTCACCACCAGCAAATCATCGTCCTCATATACTATATTCAAAGGGATATCTTCGGGGATAATCTCCAGTTCCCGGCGTGGGCGATCCATCACGATAGAAACCACATCCAAAGGTTTCACCCGGTAATTACTTTTCACCGGCTTATCGTTCACCAAGATACAACCCGCCTCAGCCGCCAATTGGATGCGGTTACGGGTAGCGCCCATCATACGGTCTACCAAGAACTTATCCACCCGGAGCAGGGATTGCCCCTTGTCCGCTACGAAACGGAAATGCTCATACATCTGGCTCGACGATGTTTCGTCTTCTTCCGGCATCAACAGGTCGTCTACCTGTTCATCATCCATATCGTCCAAAAACTCGTCCATTCCCTTAAAACCAGTTTTCTATATCACTATCCAATGGTTCTACCGGAATACTATCCAAAGCCAATGAGTCGGGAAGCATATTCGGATCGCCACTGCTTACTTTCAATACCAGATGAGCGGTCAACGGTACATGTTCCCCTTTGAGCAAGGTACGCCCGTTTAACTCCACCCCCATCGCCAAATCTTTATAATCGCCCGGCACATACTCTATCTCGACCGACGAGAAGCCACGGGCCCGCAGCAAGGCATACGCCTGACGGAAAGATAAATCTTCCACCTCCGGTATCACGGCCATCTGGGAGGTCAACGCGTTAATCGTAACAAAGACGATCCTCCCCTCTTTCACCTTCGATCCGACACCGGGAACCAACTCCACGATGGAGCCCGGAGCCACATCTTTCGAGAATACGGAATCGATCACGTTATAGCGTAGCTTATTATTCCCGAAAAACTCGGCGGCGTCCTCTAGCTTCATTCCTTTCACGTCCGGAACGACCACCGCTTGATTATGGCGG
>OAVB01001516.1_pt1 | contig 13829 bp, 9 predicted proteins | sample 1516871 | NCBI WGS metagenome assembly OAVB01 (sample SAMEA2580069, study PRJEB22360) | human gut metagenome | biome: human gut; feature: human-associated habitat; material: faeces | place: Denmark | collected 2008/2010 | reverse complement strand
GTATAAAGATATTGCCATTGGCATCCATTGTTCCCAAGTCACCGGTGCGCAACCAGCCATCTTCGGTGAATACCTCTTGGGTTGCTTCCGGGTTTTTGTAATAGCCGGTCATTACATTTTCGCCGCGTACTTGAATTTCTCCGGTTTCCGCTTCCGGATTTTCTTTATAGATGCGTGCTTCCATAATGTCGAGTATCTTACCGGAAGAGGTTGGGATAAATTCGTTCCATGGTGCGTAGCTGATGAGCGGACCACATTCTGTCATTCCGTATCCGATGGTAAACGGAAATTTTATTTTATGGAAAAATTCCTCCACTTCCGGATTCATAGCCGCTCCGCCAATGATTATTTCTTTGAAACGTCCTCCCAGAGCATCGATCAGTTTTTTACGGATCTGTGCATAAATCTGTCCGTCGAGTAGTGGAATGCTGAGTGCCCATTTCATTCCTTTCTTATTAATGAGAGGTTGAATGGTGTTTTTATATATTTTCTCAATAACGAGCGGAACAGTGATAATCAAATTGGGTTTCACTTCTTCGAAAGCTTTCATGATGATTTTCGGAGAGGGGGTTTTGCCGAGCAGTGTGACATGGGTGCCTACAGCTGTAGCTGTCAAGAAGTCGAAAGCACAGCCATAGGCATGTGCCAGTGGGAGGAAAGAAAGTACTTTATCTCCTTTTTTCAGTAGCTCGGTACGGATACCGAAAGTAACGTTGCCTGCCAGATTGTTTCCGGTTAACATTACTCCCTTACTGAAACCGGTAGTGCCGGAAGTATAGTTCAATAGCATTACCTTGTCATTGGAAAGCGTGGTATATTGTACGTTTTCGCGGTGGAATCCTTTGGGATAGGTGTGATGCATCTCTTCATCCAGATGTTTGATGAATTTCTGTATGGTTTCTCCATCCCGCTGATATAGACAGCGGAAGTCTGATAAAGAAAATACTCCACGAAGTCCTGTGAGTTTTTCTTCTTCCAGATTTTCCCAGATGCTGTCACTGGTGAAAAGGAATACGGATTCGGAATGATTGACAATGTGGTGTACGTCGCTCGGATTGAAATCCTGAAGGATGGGAACAATAATGGCCCCATAAGTAATTGTGGCCATGTAAGCAATGCACCAACGGGCATTGTTTTTTCCGATAACCGCAATTTTGTCACCACGTCGCAGGCTACAATGTTTGAACAGCAGGTGAAGGCGGGCTATCTCTTCGGCAACTTGCCCATAGGTATAACTGATGTTGTCACCATAATCGGTATAACAAGGTAAATCCCAATTTTCGTGAAAACTGTTCTCGTATAATTTGATGAAATTCTCTTTTATCATTGCACGTTTTTTAGTAAACTGTGCAAAAATAGGAATAATAATTTAATTAAGAACCAAAAAATAAGATTTAACCTCTGTGCGGAGGTTAAATTTTTTAATTTAAGTAAACGTTTAATTCTCTGTTTTTAATCCTTAATTCACATAGAATGCATCACTTTTCTTATATAATATGTAACTTTGCCACAAATATGCGTTTATTAAAATATGATAGATACCACTGTATTTCAAAATAAGACAGCTGTTTACTATACGTTAGGCTGTAAGTTGAATTTTTCTGAGACCTCGACTATTGGTAAGATTTTGCGGGAAGCAGGTGTACGTACGGCTCGTAAGGGAGAACGTGCGGATATTTGTGTTGTGAATACATGTTCGGTGACCGAAATGGCGGATAAGAAGTGTCGTCAAGCTATTCACAGACTGGTGAAACAGCATCCGGGCGCTTTTGTTGTGGTCACAGGATGTTATGCACAGCTTAAGCCGGGTGACGTGGCGAAGATTGAGGGTGTAGATGTGGTATTGGGTGCTGAACAGAAAAAAGATTTGCTTCAATATTTAGGTGATTTGCAGAAGCATGGAGAAGGAGAAGCTTATACTACGGCAACCAAAGATATCCGTTCGTTTGCACCGTCTTGTTCGCGGGGAGATCGTACCCGCTTTTTTCTGAAGGTACAGGATGGCTGCGATTATTTTTGTTCTTATTGTACCATTCCTTTTGCTCGTGGGCGTAGCAGAAACGGAACGATTGCTTCGATGGTGGAGCAAGCTTGTCAGGCTGCTGCCGAAGGCGGTAAGGAGATTGTGCTTACCGGTGTGAATATCGGTGATTTCGGTAAGACGACCGGAGAAACTTTTTTTGATTTGGTGAAAGCCCTTGATGAAGTGGAAGGCATTGAGCGCTATCGTATTTCTTCCATCGAACCGAACTTGTTGGTAGATGAGATTATAGAATTTGTGTCCCGTTCCCGTCGTTTTATGCCTCATTTTCATATTCCTTTGCAATCGGGCAGTGATGAGGTGCTTAAACTGATGCGCCGTCGCTACGATACGGCTTTGTTTGCTTCTAAAGTAAAAAAAATAAAAGAGATAATGCCAGATGCCTTTATCGGTGTGGATGTGATTGTGGGTACACGCGGTGAAACCGGAGAGTTCTTTGAAAATGCCTATGAATTTATTGCCGGGCTGGATGTGACACAGCTTCATGTATTCAGTTATTCGGAACGTCCGGGTACACAAGCGCTGAAAATAGAGCATGTGGTAACTCCCGACGAGAAACATAAACGTAGCCAGAGGTTGCTGACTCTTTCTGATGAGAAAACGCGCTCTTTTTATGTCCGTCATACGGGGCAGGTGATGCCTGTTTTGATGGAAAAGACTAAGGCTGGTTTGCCGATGCATGGTTTTACTACTAATTATATACGGGTAGAAGTTGAAAATGATCCTTCTCTTGATAATAAAGTGGTTAATGTTTTGTTAGGTGAACTTAATGAGGAGGGAACGGCATTGAAAGGCACTATTCTATCATAAATGAAAAAGATATCGATTGTTATATTGAATTGGAATGGCTGTGAGATACTCCGTTCATTTCTTCCGTCGGTAATTCATTATTCGGATGGAGACGATATAGAGATATGCGTGGCAGATAATGGTTCTACGGATACTTCTGTTACCATGTTGCGGGAGGAATTTCCTGCTGTCCGTTTGATTCTGTTGGAACAAAATCACGGTTTTGCAGAGGGGTATAATCTTGCTTTAAATAAGGTAGATGCGGAATATGTCGTTTTGCTGAATTCGGATGTGGAGGTAACGGAACATTGGCTCGAACCACTTGTTGCCTATATGGATACTCATCCCGAAGTGGCGGCTTGCCAGCCGAAAATTCGCAGTTGGCATCAAAAGCAGATGTTTGAATACGCTGGTGCGGCAGGTGGCTACATTGATCGTTATGGTTATCCTTTTTGCCGGGGGCGCATGATGGGGACGACGGAAAGAGATGAAGGACAATATGATACCGTTGTTCCGGTCTTTTGGGCTACGGGGGCTGCTTTGTTTATTCGTCTGACAGACTATACGGATGTAGGCGGGCTCGATGCACGTTTTTTTGCGCATATGGAGGAGATCGACCTTTGTTGGCGGCTTCGTTCGCGGGGAAGGGGCATTGTCTGTATTCCGCAAAGCGTAGTTTATCATGTAGGTGCGGCAACACTGAAAAAAGAGAGTCCGCGTAAGACTTTTCTCAATTTTCGTAATAACCTTGTCATGCTTTACAAAAATCTTCCTTCTGAAGAATTAAGTGAGGTAATGCGTGTTCGTACGATTCTTGATTACATCGCTACCTTTCAATTTTTGCTTAAGGGACAGTTTGGGAATGCCAAGGCGGTGCTTCATGCACGAAAAGAGTATAAGCGGCTTCGTTCTTATTTTAGTAAGGCCCGGGAGGAAAATTTACGAAAAACTTATGTGAATCCGATTCCCGAACAGATAAAAAACTGTATCTTGTGGCAGTTTTATGCGAAAGGGCGCAAGCGTTTTTCGCAATTGTCTAACTTTAAAGGATAGCATAAATGGAAAAAAGGTTGGTTAGAAAGATCGGTTTGGTGGCACATGATGCTATGAAGAGAGATCTTATTGAATGGGTACTTTGGAATTCCGAATTGTTAATGGGGCATAAGTTCTATTGTACGGGGACGACCGGAACACTGATTTTGGAAGCTCTTAAAGAAAAGCATCCCGATGTAGAGTGGGATTTTACTATTTTGAAATCCGGTCCGTTGGGAGGTGACCAACAGATGGGATCACGTATTGTGGATGGGGAAATTGACTATTTGTTTTTCTTTACCGATCCAATGACACTGCAACCTCACGATACAGACGTTAAAGCCTTGACCCGCTTGGCCGGCGTGGAGAATATCGTGTTTTGCTGTAACCGTTCTACGGCCGATCATATCATATCCAGTCCATTGTTTATGGATCCCGACTATGAACGGACTCATCCCGATTATTCCGGATATACCAAGCGGTTCGAGAACAAACCGGTGGTAACGGAAGCAGTGGCATCTGTCAATAAGCGTAAGAAAAAGAAATAACGGATTTTGAGAAAAAAGATGTAGCAAGTTTCTTTGGAAAGATGCTATATCTTTTTTTGTAAACAACATTTTGATGTGAAGTAGACAGAATTTATACCCCAAATAACTTGCTTCCAGTTTGATTTCCCCCTTTCACCTTCTTCACCTTTTTGTCGTATCCCCTTATTGATGGGTAATACGGGGTGAAAGCTTTCTTGATACTGTTCTTGTGGAAAGCAGTTAGGATGTTTAGTGCATTTGTGTAGCCGATTCAGTCATCTCAGGCATGGTGTATAAGAGACGGGGATACCGCCTTCACCTTGTATTGCCCATCAATAAGGGGATGTAGCAAAATGGTGAAGGACGTGAAGGGGGCGAATTATAGGGCTGCAATAATGTTTTTCTGTTTTTCAAGAAAAGCGATACGTTGTGTTTCTCCACTTTCTGATATCTGCGTAGAATGTCGTTTCAGAGATTGAATCCATTTCTTTTGCATCTGGCAGATATGAGGATTTTGCGAATCCATGGAATTGAGAGAGTAGATGCTGAAAAGGCTGACCTCAAAGTTCTTTTTGGAGATGTAGCTGTAAGTCGTTTCAAAATTAATGTTTGACAGATAAATGGATAATTTATTACCATTATTGAACTCCCCTTTGACAGACAGATATTCCAGATCGGTGAGCAGTTGTTGCAACTCTTTTTTTAGCTGGATGACATCCTTTGCAGATATTAGCTTTAGTCCGGCAAAGTATTGTATTTCTTTTACGAAAGAATGAAAGATACTGTTGTCCCATATAAAATAGGTCTTTCCACTTTTTTTTGCACTTTCACTTAATCTTTTATGGGCTATAATAAGCTTTTCCGGAATTTGTACTTCAGATAGGGAATTGGGAGCTTTTATTTCTCCGTTTTGGTAAATCCATTGGCACAGGCGGAATTTTGTGAGGTATTCGTATGATGAATAGAGTACAAATGGAATTGTATTGGAGGCAGTATATATTTCAGTATTATCATCTCCTTTTATAAGATAGAGGAGTTGGTGATAGCGCTCTATAATTTCATGATAACTTTCTAACAGATCGGATTTATGTAATAAATTCATATTAAAAGTTACCCGGTTTGCTAAGTGGTTTCCGATAATCTGGTCGATAGATATTCCCAAGTTGCAAGAGATTATGGCTATTTCGTCAAGAGTGAATGCTACTTCTCCCCGTAATCTACGGTAGGCAGCTTCTTTTCCTATGCATAATGTATTTATCAGATAACTTGCCAGACTTTGATCTTGCGGCATTCTATCTTTCATTTCATTAATCAATTCTTTTACGATATAGCTTTTTATCATGTTTTTTTCTTTACTTTTATTAGTAGTCAGGAGATTGTTTATGGGTTGAGACTTGCATTTGCTACAAATTTAGGAATAGAAAATAAAAATTAAATGATTCTTATCATGTGCACAATTAAATACTTTTTCTTATTAAGTAATCCGGAAAAGCAAATTGGTGTAAAGCGAAAAACGGATGCGTAGTTTATCGGGAATTTATAGAGAGAGGAAAAGAATGTTTACCGGATATTCTCTTTTCGTGCATGAAATAAATAGTGGAATCATGAAATGGAATGCAAAATTAGCTTCTGGTACAGTGCATTTCTACTCCTGCAGAATCAATGTCTGCTCCCATTGGGGGATTTCTTTTTGACAACTTGATTTCTATCTCTTCAATGCCCGGAAACTCTTGAAATAATCTGGTCGCGATACGTCCGCATACATGTTCTAATAATTTGGACGGTATTTCCATCTCCTGTTTCAGTATTGCATAAATGTCCGCATAACTGATTGTATCGTCTAACTCGTCTGTGACGGCAGCATGTTTGAAATCTGTTTTTAACCTTAGATTGATGTAAAATTCATTACCTGTAACCGTTTCCTGCGGGGCTACTCCGTGGTGGGCAAAGAAAAGTACATTTTTCAGAAGTATATGGCAACTGTTTATATTCATGATAGTGTTTTTAAGATGATCTGTTTTGCAAAGATATAATAAAACTCGGATATGTCTCTTTTATCTGATTTTAATCAAATCTTTTTGTGCTACTACTTGCGGCATGACTTTTAGAAAAAATGGGGTCAATACAATACAAATGGCAAGGGTCACGAATAACAAAGTAAAGGCGAGTACCCATTCGTTGCGGATGTATCGCGATACGAATTGTCCGCCAAAGTGGAGTATGGGGCCGTGAATGCCGAGTGTGATGACCGAATAACGTCCGAGATAGGATATTACGGAGATGTGCTTGATCCGTTTGCAGAAAAGCATGATCATAAAGATGCCGGCAAGCGCGGCTATATAGAATTGAGCGATATTTCCTGTATAGCTGTTGGTGCGCATTCCGGGGGTGGTAGCGGTAAAATACATGATGGTAAGGGCCATTGCCATAAACAATGGGATCCATTTATCGAAACGGTGAGGAAATAAGAAGAAATTATAACGCCGTATCCAGAATCCGGCTGCATAAAATGGGAGGGCAGTCATTGCCACATCCATGTAAAATGGCAGTTCGAAACGATATTTTCCCATATAGAATCCCGCAGCCCCTATGAGCAGGGTAGAGGCAAACATCAAATTCAAATGTTTGTTGCGTAAGAAATGGATCAGGTAAAACAGGATGTTACAGTTAAACAGGGCTATTAGAAACCAGATAGGCGGATTGAATTTAATCAAGTCGTGACCGTGGAAGATGACGAGCATTTCACTCCACTGAACCGGTAAATGGAATACTCCCGGAGCGATTTTCCATACGACGTATTTTAGTAGGAAAGCGGTTATATAGAAGAAAGTGAAAGGGATGAGCAATTTGTTTATTTTGCGGATAAGAAAACCTGCAAACCCTTCATAGGATTTAAAGAAGATGCCGGATATAAAAAAATAAAGCGGCATGCGAAAGCAGGATATCATTGAACTTTCATCGAATTTGGCAAATGCTCCGTCAATGTGTGCCATAACCACCAGAATGATGCAGATCCCTTTGGTAAGGTCTACAAAATCAATCCGTTTATTTGTGTTGTCGTTCATTATCTGCTTTTTAAAGTACACAAAGATACAGGATATCTATTAAAAAACAACGCCTCCTCCGGATTGATTTATCGAGAGAAGGCGTATTGATGATTTTAGAATGAACTTGTTGTTGAACGGACTGTTATTTTTCCGGTTTTCTTCCGGTCTGTTTCACGAGCTCTTTTATTTTTTCATTCAGACTTTCTGCTTTCATCAGTTGTTCTAATGTCAGATGCATGCGGTAACGCCAATAATGGCGCGGGTTGGCAGGTACGTTGATACGTTCTTCTTGTACATTCGGATTGCGCCATCTACCGTCTATCGACAACCAGTCTTGCAATGAGAGGATGCAAAGGATAGAGTTGCTATACAGATGTTTGCGTACTACCTCTTCGCCCAATTCCGGAGTGGCTGTCGATGGAGCGGAACCGTAATGTCCGAGCATCGTATTATAATACCTTTGTGTCTGCTGATAGTCCTCTTCCCACCATCCGCGGAGCGTCGACATGTCATGTGTGGAAATGGTGCAGACCGAACGATATGGATACTCATCCAGATGTCCGAATTCGTAAGCCGGATTTTTGGGCATGCGTTGTATCTCCAAGCTGAGGATACGTAAATCGTTCATCACCCAGGCTACGCAATCAGGAATCATGCCAAGATCTTCACCACATACCAGCATGCGGGTGGACTGTGTCAATTGAGGCAACTTCTTCATGGCTTGTTGTTGCCAGAATTGATTGTGACGATGGTAGTAATATTGATCGTACAAACGGTTGAAAGCGGCTTTTTCCCAATCGTTCAAGGAGCGATAGATGAAGTCGTGCTGTACACCGATACGCGGATGATATTTATGGGCTTCTTGTCGGTCCGGTACAAACAATACGTCACTGATAAGTGCATAGAGTCCGTCACGAATCCAGATACTGTCATCATCGGTTTTTCCGGTGAAGAAAGCTTCTATTTTACGTTGGGTATCGAATTCGGGACGCATGCGGTACACCTCCCATGTTTCGGTAGGCTCGATAAAGGTCTGTTTTACATAATCGGTATGTGGACCGAATAATTGCCCCAGGAAATATTCATGGATATAAGGTTTTAAAAACTCTTCACGGAAGGGCAATCCGTAACTTTCTATCTCTTCGCGGCTCATGGGCAATGAGGGCACAAACTGGCCTAACAATCCATGAACTGCATTCATGGGTATTTCCCAGATGCGGAAGAATCCGAGTATATGGTCGATACGGTAAGCGTCGAAGTATTCGGACATTTTTTTGAAACGCTTCATCCACCAGCTATAACCGTCTTGTTCCATCACTTCCCAATTATAAGTAGGAAATCCCCAATTTTGTCCGTTTACAGAGAAATCATCGGGCGGTGCACCGGCCTGACCGTTGAGGTTGAAGTAATAAGGCTCTGTCCAAGCTTCTACACTGTTGCGACTGATTCCGATAGGAATATCCCCTTTAAGTACTACACCGTTTTCGCGGGCATAAGTGGTTGCTTCCAGCAGTTGAAGATGAAGATTAAATTGGATATAGAAATAGATAGAGATGAATGGATAATCTACTGAATCCGGTTGGCACATCTTTTCTATTTCATCTGCATTGTATGTGGCATGGCGTGGCCATTCACGGAAATTGGGCGTTTGGAATGCGTCACGTAAATAGCTGAAAACAGCATAGGGTTGTAGCCATTCCTTATTGGCATCGAAGAAAGTTTTGAAAGCTTTGGATGCTAATACTTTTTCACCTTCCTGGAGGAAGATAAGGCGGAAATACTCCCATTTTGTCCGATTTACCGCCTCATAGTCGATGGTAGGAAGTGTATTCAGCTCTTTTTGTTTTTTGTTGAAAGCCGAGGCTGCTTCTTTGTCCTTTAACGTACCCATTCTTTTGAGATCGGCGTACATCGGATGAAATGCATAGATGGAGATACTGTTGTATGGATAAGAATCTGTCCATGTATGCGTCATGGTAGTATCGTTGATCGGTAGTATCTGTACTACTTTCTGGTCGGTGCTGACCGCCCAGTCGATCATACGTTTCAGATCGCCAAAGTCGCCTACGCCGAAGCTCTTTTCTGATTTCAGTGAGAAAATAGGAACGGCTACTCCTGCACCTTTCCAGGCAGGAACATCAAAGTATGCATAACGGTCGGAAATGACAAGTGTCTCGTTGGCTTTCAGTTCCGGCTTTGCCATATAACGGTTGGGATTGTTTTCCCATGCTTCGGCATGTTTTTCTTTTTTGTTGTAGAGTATGAATTTGTACTCGATAGGGAAACTCAGTTTACCGGCATCCAGTTCTGTTTGCCATTCTGGAAAATTGATATCGCTCATCAATAACGCTTTGTCCGGATTCCAGTCTCCCAATATCTTTTGATTACCACAAATAGCCAGGCAATAATCTTCGTTGACACGTGGAGCATATGCTTTTATCATCAGCCCCTTTTTATAACTTTTGGGTATTTCCATTCTGTTTCGGTGCGCCAAAAGTGATTCGGTGAAAGCCGAGCTATAAAAATATTGCTGTTCAGGAAGATTTTTCCAACTGTCATTTATGAGGTATCTCTTTTTGCTGTCTCCTATAAGATAAAGACGACGGGGAAAGCTGTCCCATTCACGACGAACTGCTTTTCCGTCTTGCCAGATGAGATAGCTATAGTCTACTATTCCTCTTTCGGAAATCTGTATTTCAGTTTCTACTGTCCAATGAATCCCATCTACGGTATGGAGAGGAATGGAATGTTCGGGCTGATTATTTCCCAATTCGGGGGCAGAACCTGTAATCCTTACTTCTTCTCCCCAGTTGGTACGGTATTCAATATTAAACGATACTGTCATATATATTAGATTTTGATTATAGACGATTGATTGATAATGCAAGTATAAGACATTCTTTTTATATATTATGTATTGGGATTATTGGAAGTAATTTAAAATGTTATGCAAACGTTTGTGTTGAGGTGTACTTTTCTTTTGTCTTGATACAAAAGAAAAGATACCAAAAGAAAAAATCAAGGCTGCATTTTCTCTCCTACTCTCTTCCTTCGTTTCGCTAAAGGGGCTCGAACTCGCTTCGCTCAGACAATCGCCCCTTTTTACGCTACACTGCGGGCGTTCGCTTGACGGAGAAAAAATGAGGCCGCTGCGGTTACCGTAGAGCAGTGAGGCATTTGCTCGTTTTTTCGATTGTATGTTGTGCATATTTGTTTTTTGTATGATTCTTATATATGATTCCCATATATACTTTTTCTATATGATTCTTTAGTATGACTTATCTATGCTCTTTTATATCAAATTTTCTCTTTATTATATTTAATGAAAGGACTTTGCCCTTTTCGTTTTCGATTGTTTTTATATGATAAAAGTTTATTCTTATTATATTCCTGTGCTTATATCATTATTTATCATTTCCACGCCGAATGGCTCCCCGGCCTCATTTATGTAGCGTAAAACGGAACTCCGGTAAAAAGCGTAGAAAGGGCGATTGTTTGAGCGAAGCGAGTTCGAGCCCTTTTAGCTTTTTGCCGGAGTGCAGTAGCTACATAAATGCAGCCTTGATTTTTTCTTTGGTTCTTTCTTTTGCATCAAGGCAAAAGAAAGAATAGTTTATCCACAGCGCGATGCCCCACACGTCGTACAAATAAGGCATCCCTCCTGATAGACGAGAGTTTCGTTTCCACAGTTCGGGCATTTCTTACCTTTAGCTTCCGTACCGTCCTGGATATATTTTTTCAACGCACGTTCTACACCATTTTTCCAGGTATTGATATTTTCACTGTCTAACTGTAATGAACTTACCAGTTTGATAACTTGTTCGATAGGCATTCTGTAACGAAGTACTCCTGAAATTAGTTTTGCATAATTCCAGTATTCTTTATTGAACTTTTCGGACAAGCCTTCGATAGTCATTTTATATCCGCGTTTGTTCTCAAACTGGAAGTCGTAGCGCTTGTTTCCATTTTCATCTACATTTTTGATGATACGTCCGCTTACTACGCTTTTCGGGATGAATATCCCTTCGTCGTCGTCTTGCAAACCGGTAAATATCTCGTAAGGATGTCCGTCGAGTAGACCGACCAAGGCTACCCATTTTTCCTTATTGTTTTGAAAACGAACGACGTCTGCTTCAAGTACCGTCGGACGGGTTTCTACAATCGTAGGCGGTTTACATGGAGGTAGTTCTTCTTTCTTATCCGATTTGGTTGAAATCAATACTCCCGAACGTGAGCCGTCACGATAGACCGTACAACCTTTACATCCCGATTTCCATGCTTCTACATATAAACGGTTTACAAGGTCTTCATCCACGTCATTAGGCAAGTTGATCGTAACACTGATCGAATGATCCACCCATTTTTGGATGCGTCCTTGCATTTTTACTTTCATTAGCCAGTCAACATCGTTGGACGTTGCTTTATTATAGGGTGATTGGGCAACCAAATCATCGATCTCTTCCTGTGTGTACCGTTTGGACGGATCGTAGCCGTTGGCTTCCATCCAAGTGACAAATTTATGGTGGAATACGATGTATTCCTCGAAAGCGTCTCCTGTTTCATCCACGAAGTCCACATGTACATTTGTGTCGTTCGGATTTACTTTTCTGCGGCGTTTATATACCGGTAAGAAAACAGGCTCGATACCTGAGGTGGTTTGTGTCATCAAACTGGTTGTTCCGGTCGGGGCAATGGTAAGGCAAGCTATATTGCGGCGGCCGTATTTTTTCATCTCTTCGTAAAGTTCCGGATCTGCTTCGCGCAGGCGATTGATGAATGGATTTTCTTTTTCACGTTCCGTATCGTATATTTCGAAAGCGCCACGTTCTTTTGCCATCTCTACAGAGGAACGGTAGGCACAAAGAGCCACTGTTTTATGGACTTGTTCGGAAAACTCGGTAGCTTCCTCTGTTCCGTATCGCAGTCCCAATGCGGCAAGCATATCACCTTCGGCGGTGATACCTACACCTGTACGTCTTCCCTGACCGCTTTTCTTATATATTTTTTCCCATAACACACGTTCGGTACGTTTTACCTCTTCATTTTCCGGATCTTCATTTATCTTTTGCATGATCCGTTCTATCTTCTCCAGTTCCAGGTCGATGATATCGTCCATGATACGTTGTGCCAATGCTATATGTTTTTTGAAGAGATCGAAATCAAAATAAGCATCCGGCTTGAACGGATTTACTACGTATGAGTATAAATTGATGGCCAACAGACGGCATGAGTCGTAGGGACATAAAGGAATTTCTCCACATGGGTTGGTAGAAACGGTTTTATAGCCGAGATCTGCATAACAGTCAGGGACGGATTCACGAATGATCGTATCCCAGAACAGTACACCCGGTTCTGCTGATTTCCATGCATTGTGCACAATCTTTTTCCACAGAACGGAAGCGTCAATTTCTTTTGTTGTTGTCGGATTAGCGGATTCAATCGGATATTGTTGTACATAAGACTGATTGTCTATGGCAGCTTGCATGAAAGCATCGTCCAGTTTTACGGAAACATTGGCTCCGGTTACTTTTCCTTCCGTCATCTTGGCGTCGATGAATGCCTCAGAGTCTGGGTGTTTGATAGATACGCTTAACATTAATGCTCCCCGACGTCCGTCTTGTGCAACTTCTCGTGTAGAGTTGGAGTAGCGTTCCATAAAAGGAACCAAACCGGTAGAAGTCAATGCGGAGTTTTTGACAGGCGATCCCTTAGGGCGAATATGTGAAAGATCATGACCCACACCACCGCGTCTTTTCATTAATTGTACTTGCTCCTCGTCAATTTTGATAATAGCACCGTAAGAGTCGGCCGATCCGTCTACACCGATTACAAAACAGTTGGATAATGAAGCTACCTGATAGTCATTACCGATACCGGTCATCGGGCTACCTTGTGGAACAATGTATTTAAAATGATCGAGCAGTTTGAATAATTCTTCCGCACTAAGGCCGTTAGCGTACTTGGCTTCGATACGTGCCACTTCGTTTGCAATTCTCCAATGCATATCTTCCGGAGATTTCTCGTAAATATTTCCGAAAGAGTCCTTAACTGCGTATTTGTTTACCCAAACCCTGGCAGCAAGTTCATCACCTTGAAAATATCGTAAAGATTCTTCAAAGGCTTCTTCATAAGAATAAATTTGTTCTTTCACGTTAGTATGTGTCTTAGATTTCTTTATTTAATAAGTAAATGTGTAGAAGCTTACTTATCATTAACAAACGTGCCTGCAAAGCTATGAATGTTTTTTGGTATATCAAAATAAAAACGAGATAATTTATTAACCGGTACTAAGTTATCCGTTTATAAACGATAAGCAATTGATAAACAAATGAATGATGCTTTTGTTCGACGCTTGAAGTTTTCCAAAAAGAAAATTATTCTATTTTATAAATG
>OAVB01001512.1_pt1 | contig 13853 bp, 13 predicted proteins | sample 1516871 | NCBI WGS metagenome assembly OAVB01 (sample SAMEA2580069, study PRJEB22360) | human gut metagenome | biome: human gut; feature: human-associated habitat; material: faeces | place: Denmark | collected 2008/2010 | reverse complement strand
GGCGCTGACCGCATGGCTGGCATGAACCTGTACCTTGACGATACGGCGGGCATCACCGTAGTTCAGATGAAAGCAAAGCTCAGACGTCTAAAAAACGTGGGGCTTGTCATCATCGACTACTTACAGCTCATGAACTCCAGCAAGCGCATTGATAACCGTGTAAACGAAATCTCCGATATCACCCGTCAGCTCAAGCTTATGGCAAAGGAGCTGAACGTTCCCGTTATCACCCTTTCACAGCTTTCACGTTCCGTTGAGTCACGTCCCGACAAGCGTCCTCTGCTCTCCGACCTGAGAGAATCAGGCTCTATCGAGCAGGATGCGGATATCGTAATGTTCCTCTACCGTGACGGCTACTACAACAAGGACAAGGTGGAGGACGTTAACCTCGCGGAATGTATCGTTGCCAAGAACCGTCACGGCGAAACAGGCACTGTAAACCTCAGGTGGAACGGTCAATATACCCTGTTCCTCAGCGAGGACAGACGGCCTGCTCCCGCAGAATAAGAGGTCGGCATGAACGTTTCGGACAAGGTGCGTGAGACAATAACACGCCGCTGTATGATACAAAAGGGCGACACTGTTACCGCAGGGCTTTCGGGCGGTGCGGACAGCGTTTGCCTTGTAACAGTCCTGCATGGGCTTTCCCATGAAATGGGCTTCACGCTGAGGGCAGTTCACGTAAACCACTGCCTGAGGGGCGAAGAAAGCGACCGTGACCAGCATTTCTGCGAGGAGCTGTGCAAAAGGCTTGATATCCCCCTTGAAGTCTGCCGAGTAGATGTAACGGGCTTTGCCAAGGAAAGCGGAAGATCCACCGAGGAGGCCGCACGTATCCTGCGTTACGGCGCATTTGACAAGGTTTCCTGCGGGGGAAAGACAGCCACCGCTCACAATAAAAATGACAACGCCGAAACGGTGCTTTTCAACATCGTAAGAGGCTCGGGGCTTAAAGGTCTCGGGGGCATACCATATGTGAGAGGGAACATTATCCGTCCCCTGCTGGACGTTTCCAGGAGCGAGATAGAGGAATACCTCACCCAAATGGGTCAGGGCTTTGTCACCGACAGCACCAATCTCACCGAAGATTACTCACGAAACAAGCTGCGCAGGCGTATCATACCCCAGCTTGAAGAGATAAATGCAGATGTCACCGACGCACTTTGCAGGCTTTCACTATCGGCGGAGGAGGACGAGTCATTTCTCTCTCAGCTGACAGACGATATCGACCCACAGCGCCTTTGTGAATATGCACCGTCTCTGCGGAAAAGGTATATACGCAGACTGCTGAGCGAAAACAATATCCCCGTAAGCCGTGACAGGATAGAGGAAATAGACGCAGCTGTTATATCAGGCAGAAAAACACGCTTTGACCTCAGCCGTGATATTTTCGCCGTTACTGACGGAAAAAGCGTTGTTATCAGGAAAATGAGCAGAGCGGAAAACTTCCGCACAAATGTTGTTTTCAGCAGTGATAAAGAGATAATTGTCCCCGAATATGATAAAAAGGTGATAATTGAACGACCTTCAAATGATATTTTTCAAAAGCAGGGCATTGTTAAAGAAAAATTAACAAACGGGCTTGTAAATTATGATAAAATACAAGGTGTTGTTATTCTACGGAATAAGCAGGACGGCGACAGCATAAGGTTTGCCCGCCGCGATCATACCACAAAGCTGAAAAAGCTGTACAACTCCCTTAAACTGACCGATGAGGAAAGGCGGTCCGCCCTTGTTATGGAGGACGATGAGGGGATATTCTGGAGCGAATACGGCGGCGCAAGCGACCGTGTTTCCCCCGATAAAAATGAAACTTCGGAAAATTTATATATTATTTCAGTAAGGCGGAAGATAAATGATAACTAAGGAAAATACACCCGTTGCCGAGGATTACGGCTACGGCTCCATCAAGAGAGTTCTTATCACCGAGGAAGAAATCGCACAGGCTGTAAAGAAAACAGGTCAGCTCATTTCCGAGGAATATGCGGGCAAGCCCCTGCTTATCATCGGCATTCTCAAGGGCTGCTATGTTTTTATTGCGGACTTCTGCAGAGCTATCAAAATCCCCTGCGAGATCGCATTCATGGCTGCTGAAAGCTATGGTCAAAGCTCCGTTTCCTCAGGCGATGTAAAGATAACACTGGACCTGAAATGCGATATCTCCAAATATCACGTAATAATTGCGGAGGATATCGTTGACACAGGCAACACCCTCTCCAAGATATGCAAAATACTGAAGGAGAGAAATCCCCTTTCGCTGAAGGTTTACACCCTTCTCAACAAGCCCGACCGCAGAACAGTGGATTTTACGCCGGATTATTCCATTTTCACTATCCCCGACCTTTTTGTTGTGGGATACGGTCTCGACTACGGCGAGCAGATGCGCAACCTGCCTTACATTGCTGAGGCTGAGCTGTAAGCGCACATCAGGCACGACAGAATATTTTTAACGGACGGTATCGGAAGTGACTGCAATCCGATATCGGGAAAAGGAAGGTTTTAGTCACATGAAAAAAGGCAGCGGTTTATTTATCTACATCATAATTGCCATTGTGCTGATGTTTTCAATGGTATATTTCCTTAGGCAGTCCTCTCACCCCCAGGCTGAGTACACCTATTCCGAGATAATGTCCTACTTCGACAACTATCAGGTATCGCAGTACACATTTGATCTTGGCACAGGCGATCTGGAAATGACTGTTGACGATAACGGCACAAGCAAGCAGATCAGCTACACCGTTCCCAACGTTAATCTCTTCGTTGACGAGATCCAGTACAGCCAGAGCGGCGAGGACAATTACCGTCAGGCTTACAACAAGCTCCACCCCGATGCTCCCCTGAACCAGGAATACTACAAGATACAGGATACCTCATGGCTCTACAATCTTCTCCCCTCACTGATAATGCTTATCCTCATGTTCGTGCTCTTCTTCTTTATGATGAGGCAGGCAGGCGGCGGAGCTAAGATCAACAGCTTCGGCAAGGCAAATATCAAGAACCAGTCCAAGAAGAAAAACACATTTAAGGACGTTGCAGGCGCAGATGAAGAAAAGCAGGAGCTTGCGGAGATCGTTGATTTCCTCAAGAACCCCAAGAAATATAACGACATCGGCGCAAGAATCCCCAAGGGCGTTCTGCTCATGGGCCCTCCGGGTACAGGTAAGACACTGCTTGCAAAGGCAGTCGCAGGTGAAGCAGGCGTTCCCTTCTTCTCCATCTCAGGTTCCGACTTCGTTGAGATGTTTGTCGGCGTCGGTGCTTCCAGAGTAAGAGACCTTTTTGAAACAGCAAAGAAAAATGCTCCCTCTATCATCTTCATCGATGAGATCGACGCAGTAGGCCGCCAGAGAGGCGCAGGACTGGGCGGCGGTCACGATGAGCGTGAGCAGACCCTTAACCAGCTCCTTGTTGAGATGGATGGCTTTGAGGGCAACGAGGGCGTTATCGTAATTGCGGCAACAAACCGCCGTGATATCCTTGATCCCGCACTTCTCCGTCCCGGACGTTTCGACAGAGAGGTAATGGTAGGCTATCCCGATGTTAAGGGAAGAGAGGAGATACTCAAGGTACACGCAAAGAACAAGCCCCTTGCTCCCGACGTTGACCTTAACGTTATCGCAAAGACAACTCAGCAGTTCACAGGTGCTGACCTGGAAAACCTGCTTAACGAGGCTGCCCTCCTTGCCGCAAGAAACGACCGCAAGGCAATCACCGAGGCAGATATCGAGGAAGCTACCGTTAAGGTCGTTTCAGGCCCCGAAAAGAGATCTCACATCGTTACCGACCGTGACAGACGCATCACCGCTTATCACGAGGCAGGTCATGCAGTTGCTGCATATAACCTCCCCCTCGCAGATAAGGTGCACATGGTAACAATTATCCCCAGAGGCGATGCAGGCGGCTTTACAATGGCTCGTCCCACAACAGACGACCAGTTCAAGACCAAAAATCAGCTCATCCAGCAGATCGTATGGGCAATGGGCGGCCGTGTTGCCGAGTCGATCGTATTTGACGACATCACATGGGGCGCATCGGGCGATATCCAGTCCGCAACAAGAATCGCAAAGACAATGATAACCAGATGCGGCTTCTCAGAAAAGCTTGGCCCTATCCAGTACGGCAGCAGCGACGAGGTATTCCTCGGCAGAGACTTCGGTCACACTCAGGATTACAGCGAAAGCACTGCAGCTCTCATTGATGACGAGGTAAAGAACATCGTGGAAAGCGCATATGCAGACTGCGAAAAGATACTCAAGGAACACCGTCACCAGCTTGACGAGCTTGCAGATTACCTGCTTGAATACGAAAAGATCGACGGTGAAAGCTTTGATAAGCTTATGAAAGGCCAGCTCGACTGGCGCAAGGATATCAAGAAGGCTGAACCTGCAGCAGAGCCTGTAAAGAAAACTGAAACAGAAGCTCCCGCAGAGACAGATTCCCCCTCAGAAGCTGACGAAAACAAAACAGAAGAATAAATATCAAATGAGCTGTTGCACAAGATGCAGCAGCTCATTTTTTATGTCCGCAAAGAGAAAAGTACACACAAATAAGGCACAGGTACGGACAAATAAAAGGGCTTTTGCGGTGTTAAGCTGCAAAAGCCCTTTTATTTATGCGTTATGAAATATCAGCCTATCTTTTCAAAATCCACAGCACCGTGCTTGCATATCGGACAAACAAAATCAGCAGGAAGCTCTTCTCCCTCATAGATGTATCCGCATATCTTGCAAACCCAGCCCTTTTTCTTTTCAGCCTGAGCAGGCTTGGGCTTTACATTGCTGTGATAATACTCGTATGTCATTGAGGGATTGTCTGAAAGCACTGCTCCGTCTGTCATTTCAGCAATGAACATGGTGTGAGTGCCAAGGTCAATCTCACGAACCACCTTGCCTGACATAAAAGCGTTTGTGCCGCTCTTTACATAAAGCAGACCGTTATCGCTGTAGTGCGGGGCAAATTTGTAGGAATCGGAAGTGCCGAACTTCTGCACCTCTCTGCCGCTCTGGAAGCCGAAATGCCTGAACAATCCGAAATCGGCAGTCTTATCAATGACAGAAACGTTGAACTTGCCTGTGTTCTTTATCATATCGTGGGTAAGATTTGCCTTGTTCACAGTGACGGCTATCTGCATGGGGCTGCTTGTAAGCTGGATAAGAGTGTTTATTATGCAGCCGTTATCCTTGTCTCCCTCCGAAGCCGTAAGCACATACAGTCCGTATGATATCTTGTAAACAGATTTAGCGTCCATATTAGCCTCCTTATTTTTTCACGACAATGCACACCGCATGGGCGGAAATGCCCTCACCCGAGCCTGTGAAGCCCAGCTTTTCCTCTGTGGTGGCTTTGACACTTACGTTGTCAATGTCCGTTCCGCAGGCGTTGGCAATGTTCCTGCGCATATTTTCGATATACGGCGCAAGCTTGGGGCGCTGGCAGATGATAGTGCTGTCGATGTTCCCTACCTTATAACCCTTTTCACCGATAAGCTCAATTACATGACGGAGCATTTTAATGCTGTCCGCACCGCTCCACTTCTCGTCAGTGTCGGGGAAATGCTCTCCGATGTCCCCCAGAGCACAGGCTCCGAGAAGTGCGTCCATCACCGCATGAGTCAGAACGTCCGCATCGGAATGCCCCAACAGACCCAGCTCGTAAGGAATCTCCTCGCCGCCGATAATAAGCTTTCGGTTCTCCACAAGCCTGTGAACGTCATATCCGTGACCTATCCTCATCATATCCGCCTTTCAATATCACTGGTTCATTATGGCTTCTGCTATAGCCATGTCTTCGGGAGTGGTTATCTTGATGTTCTTGTAGTCGGAGGGGGTCATGTTTATCTTGACGCCCATTGCCTCCACAAGCTGGCAGTCGTCTGTAAAATCAAGGTCATGCTCGGCGGCAAAGTTCACGCCGTCAAAGTAATACTTTTTCTTGAATATCTGAGGTGTCTGGGTGATGTAAAGCTTGCTCCTGTCGGGAGTGTCGCATATCATGCCGCCCTCAACGTGCTTGATGGTGTCCTTTACGGGAACGCCCAGCACCGCTCCCCCGAATATGGAAGCGTCCTTTATGCACTGCCTGATATTATCGGAATTTACCAGAGGACGTGCCGCATCATGCACGGCTATGAGAGTAGTCTCCCTGGAAACCAGCTTCAGCGCATTTATAACCGACTGCTGACGGGTCTCTCCCCCGCCTGCACAGCCTGCAAACTTGGTTATGCCGTTATCAAGAGCGATGTTTGCGATAATGTCCGCATCGCACTCACGGGCAGCGACGATTATCTCGCTGACCTCCTCCACAGCCTGAAAAGCAAGCATAGAATAAGCAATAACAGGCTTTCCTTTGAGCATGGCAAGCTGCTTGTTAAGCCCCTGCATACGCTCAGCATGACCTGCTGCCGCAATAATTACCGAAACCGTATCCATACCTTAATATCCTTTCTTCAAGGTCACAGTTACCTCGGGCGAAATATTGCTGCCCGCAAAGCTGTAATGAACCGTGTATTTTTCTTCGTTGACCGTTATCCCGTAGTTTTCTTCAAGATATGAGAGTTCCTCGGGATATGCCCCCTCAGCCGCATAGCACATAGCCGCAGCCCTGACGATATTCTGCCGCAGACTGCTTGTCATATATGCGCTTTCCGCACTTTCGGAGCGGTCTATACCCACTGCTGCGATCACTGCGACAGCGGCAAATATCATAAGTGGGATAGCAGTGCAGAACCTGACAGCATAAAAGCTCAGTTTCTTTCGCTTTCCCGTCCATATGTTTTTCATATTATTATACCCGCTTTAAGGCAATGTATCAGAAGCTTCCGCTGGAATGTCCGCTGTCGCTGCTTCCCGAGGAGTCGGAATCAGTCTCACGCTTTGTTCTGGTGATGCTGGTGTAAAGGAAAATATCCCTTGCCCTGTCAAGGCTGAATCCGTCCTTTCGCAGATACTCGTTTGCCATGGGATTTGTTTTGAGGGTGTTCATCTGGCTCTTCATAATAAGCACAGTTATAAGAGCAATGACCAGTCCGCAGCCGATTCCGATGGGAACAGCATATGAAGGCTCGGTGTTGGGGCCGTTCTCATATACGTTGTATATTTCCTCTTCCACCTTGTCGGCATAACCCATAAAAGCGGTGTAATATTCTCCGTCGGTGAGATAAGGCTGAAGATCGGACGCAAGGTCGTTACGAATGCTCTTTATCATTATCTCATCTTTCATCTGACCGAAAGCGTAGATATCATACTTGCGATCGTTCATCGCCACGACTGGTCATTTTCCGCTGCCGTTTATGCCTGCGTCCAGCTCGGAAGCCAGCCGTTCATTGTAGCTTTCCACCTCATAGCCCTCAAGGTCATCAGTGGTATAAACAATAACGTCCTGACTGTATGTGTATGCGATCTCCTCAAGGCGTGTCTCGATCTCACGAGCATCCTCCTCGGCAAGGAGACCGGCCTCATCATAAAGCTTGTATTCGCTTTCTGCGCTTACAGCCACACCTGACATAAGCATAACAGCCGCCGCTGAAATCGCACAGAATATCTTTGATACTTTTTTCATGCCATGTCCCCCTTACTTGTCATTGCGCTTATTCAGCTTGATAAGCAGAATGTTCACTGCCGCAGAAGTCAGGGCGGCAACGACAAATGTAACAACGATCTTCATAAAATTAGACATACCGCAGCCTCCTTATATGCCAAGCATACCGAGTATCAGAGCTATAATAACAGCCGATACCGCAGCCACAGCCACAAACATTGCCGCTGCACGCTTGGGAGACACGGGAAGTTCGCCCACGAATCTGCCTGTCTGACCGTTCATTGCAAAAGTATATTTCTTATCGCCGAACTGTACGGACATGAGCCACATGGGCATAAGGGCATATCCCGTCTTGCCGTCCTTCATTCTGAGGTTGGCGCTTTCCACGGTCACGGCTGAATAATCTGCCGTGGTAGCCATGAAAGCGTTCTCGGTGCTTACCTTGATACGCTGATTTGCACGCTCACGGCAGTCCTCGGCGGGAATATCATATCTGTCGGCAAGGTAGCCGGAAAGATACGCCGCATTATAGCCCGTAGCTGCGTCCATGGCAAAAGGCTCGATAGCTTCCGTTATCTCGCTGCCAAGCTTTGTGGTTCCGTCAACGGGAACGTGCTCAAAGCCTACCTTTCCGCCTCTTATGAGCAGGAAATGGTCGGTCTTTGTAACGTCATAATCACCCTCTGTCCAGCTGGTGACCTTTTCGCCTCTGAAACGATAGTCAGCGTCAACATCGCAGTCGAAAAGCCAGTAGGGAACGTACATTCCCTCTACCTTTTCGATCCTGTTGCCGTTTATAAAATCAGAGGGAAGCAGGGGGCGGCCCTTGCAGAATGACTTGAACTTCTCAACTGCCTGCTCCTTGCTCACCTTGAAGGGAATAACATAATCGGGACGGAGCATACCGTCAAACTTGTCGTTCATTACAAAGGGATTGCCGCAGTAGGGGCAGTATGTGGCGCCAAGGCTCTTATCGCCTGTGACCTCTGCTCCGCAGGAAGAGCAGGTGTATGTGCAGATGTCGCCGTCCATATCAACAGTAGTGTCACTGTGGTCGCTCCACTCCATATCAGTGCTTGAAGGCTCGGCTGACGAAAGGGCATTAACGGCCTCAACGTCCAGCTCGGTGCCGCAGTATTCGCATGTCATTTTCTGGGACTGTGATGAGAATGTCAGCTCCGCACCACAGCAGGGGCATTTAAATGCAGTTGTACTCATATGATGTCCACCTTTCCGACATTTGTTGAAAATATCTGATTAAAAGCGTATATTACTGCTATTATTTTACCATATTATTACATTTAAGTCAATAGAATTTATAAATTTGCAAAGTGCAGGGCGTTATCATTCTCCTCCCCTTGCAAATCACAGCCCGATAGTGTATAATGATAACAAACAAATCTGAAAGGCGGCTGTTATATGTCAAAGGTTTATGAAAGACTTTTAAAATGCTACCAATGCTTCAAGGAAAAGATCGACTTTACCCCCAAGATAGCACTTATCCTCGGCTCGGGACTGGGCGATTACGCTGAGCAGGCGGATATAAAGGCTGTGCTTGATTACAAGGACATCGAGGGCTTCCCCGTTTCCACCGCTCCCGGTCACAAGGGCCGCTTTGTTTTCGGCTACGTGGGCGGCGTTCCCGTGGTAATTATGCAGGGAAGAGTGCATTATTACGAGGGCTACTCCATGGAGGACGTTGTGCTCCCCACCAGACTTATGAAGATGATGGGTGCAGAGGTATTGTTCCTTACCAATGCGGCAGGCGGCGTGAACTGGCAGTTTGAATGCGGCGATTTTATGCTCATCAACGACCAGATCTGCATGGCTCCATCTCCCCTTATCGGCGAAAATCCCGATGAGCTTGGCCCCCGCTTCCCCGATATGAGCGAGATATACAGCAAGGAGCTGCGTGAGGTGATCCGCCACACTGCAAGAGACCTTGACATCAGACTCAGAGAGGGTGTATATATCCAGCTCACAGGCCCCAATTACGAGTCCCCCTCTGAGGTAAGAATGGTTCGTACCCTTGGCGCAGACGCTGTGGGAATGTCCACCGCCTGCGAAGCCATTGCGGCAAATCACATGGGAATGAAGATAGCGGGGATCTCCTGCATCTCGAACCTTGCCTGCGGCGTATCCAACCGTCTTCTTTCCCATGCGGAGGTGCAGGAAACAGCTGACAAAGCTGCTCCCCTTTTCACAAAGCTTATCACCGAGTCCATAAAGAATATTTACGCACAGATGTGATAATAACCAGAATAAAACGCATACATCAAAAAATCCATGGAAGTTTTCCTTTCCATGGATTTTTTGTTTGCATTATCAGCTGAGCCATTTTTGCAGCACCTTGACAAGCTTATCAATGTCAAGGGGCTTTGCAATGTGTTCGTCCATGCCTGAGCTGCGGGCTTTCTTAACGTCCTCAGCAAAGGCATCGGCAGTCATGGCGATGATAGGTATGGTTCGTGCGTCCGCTCTGGGCTGGCTCCTGATGGTAAGGGCGGCGTTATAGCCGTTCATCACAGGCATCTGGATATCCATAAAGATAAGTCCGTAATAGCCTGCCTTTGAAGCCAGGAACTTATCCACAGCCTCCTGACCGTTCTCCGCCATTTCAACGGTTATGCCTGTCATTTCAAGCAGCTCGCCTGCTATTTCACGGTTAAGCTCATTATCATCTACCAGCAGCACCCGCTTGTCCTTGAAATGGGCTTTTTTAAGGTTATCCACATTTTTCGAAGATGGTGTGAGGGCTGTGGGAAGCGCATTTCCGCCGTTGCCGCCGAATTTAAGGAACAGCGTAACGGTAAACACAGTGCCCTTTCCCGGCTTGCTCTTTACCTGGATATCGCCGTTCATCATCTTAACAAGATTATAGGTTATCGCCATGCCAAGACCTGTGCCCTGCTGCTTGTTGACACGCTCGTCCTCTGCTCTTTCAAAAGGCTCGAAGATGTTTTTCAGGAATTCTTCCGACATTCCTATGCCGTTGTCCTTGAAAACAAACTCATAGCAGCCGACGTTCTTGTTGCCCACAGGCTTTTCGGTAACGTCAATGGTGATAGCGCCGCCGTTGTTGGTGTATTTTACAGAGTTGCTTACGATATTCACGAACATCTGCTGTATTCTCAGTCCGTCACCTATGACTGTGGGGTGAACTATGTCGTGCTTGTGCATGATTATCCGGTGATCCTTTGCCTTGGCATCGGGCTTCACCATTTCAAGCAGGCTGTCAAGGAGAGCATTAAGGTCTATCTTATCCTCGATAAGCTCAAACTTGCCTGATTCAATCTTGCTCATATCAAGAACATCGTTCAGTATTGAAAGCAGATAATTGCCCGATACGGATATTTTTTCAAGGCAGTCCGCAACCTTTTCCTTGTCGTCGATATGGCTGTTTGCGATAACGGTCATGCCCACAATGGCGTTCATAGGCGTTCTGATATCGTGGCTCATTCTGGAAAGGAAGTCAGTCTTGGCATTGTCCGCACGCCTTGCGTTCTCGTAAGCGTCACGGAGCGCTCTGTTTGCCTTCAGGAGCTTTTCGGTGTACTCATTGTCCTTGTACTCGGCTATCTCCTTCTTTTCGGCAACAGTTTCGGAAATATCCTGAACAAGTCCGATAACGTCCTTGTTGAGGGTGGAAAGGGTTATCTTGTACCACACTTCCTTGCCGTTCTTTTCTCTCTTTATCTCCACGCTGCTTCCCGATTCCGGAACGGAAGCGGCATCGCAGTACTGCTCAAGTATCTTTCCGTCAGTGTCTATCTTCTCGAACTGGTGACTGAATATCTCCTCGGAAACGGTGATGTCGCTGTGAGGGATATCGTCAAAATCCATTATCCTTGTAAGGCTCTCGCTGACGAAAACGGTGTGGGCACGCATATTTACCATGAATACGCCTATCTTGCTGTCCGTAAGGGTGATTATCCTTGACACACGGGAGGCATATTCATTGGCGCTGACTTGGAGCTGGACTATTGCCGAAGCCAGCCTGTCGATCTCGGTGATGCCCGAGTTGCCGAAGTTCAGCAGCGCACCCTCGTTCTGCTGTGCGTTGTTGAGGGTGTTTATCATAGCCGCAACGGGCTTGCTTATCTTGCGTCCTGTGTAAAATGAGAACGCAATGCCGCACACTACCGTAATAGACACGGATATGATGAACACATTGATAAGGAACCAGTAAATGCTCAGTATCCCCGACTTATCCGCCGCAGATATCAGCGCCCAGTGCTGCTGATTATAGGGTGAGCCCGAGTTATAGATGTTCATTCGCTGTATGCAGCCGAGGGATGAGCTTTTGTGCCCTGCCGCAAATTCATAAATGCCGTAGCTGTTGTCCGCATTTTCATCAAACACGGTATCAGCGCTCACAAGTCTTGTGTAGATAGGACCTGAGTGAAGCTCGGGAGTATATATGCCGTCTCCCTCAATATCGCTGCTGATGATATAGCAGGCTGACTCATTGAAGAAGTCGTTTGCGGGTATATTTTTAAGTATTGACTTTTCCATAAGACCAATTCCTACAACGCCATACACACGGCCGTCAGATGAAACCAGGGGAAAGGTATATTTCATGCTCTTCTGAGCCGAAGGGGATATTTTGGAAAATCCGCTCCAGTAGCCCAGATTATACACGGGCTTGTCTGGATAAAGCTCCTTAGACTCCATGGGAACTGTGTAAAAGCTGAAATCATTATCATCATTTATCACCAGATGCGGCGCCCATTCGGAATCGAGAGCCGTTCCAAGCTCATGTGCGATATCAGAGCTGCCCATCTCCATGTATATGTCCTTTATATCTGTGGTGCTGTTCTCATAGGCATCCGTATCACGCAGATACAGTCCCGCACGTACGGTATCCGTATCGGTATCGTAAAGGCTGCCCGTATCGAGAATGATAAAGGCATCGTTCACCATATCTCTTCTGATAAGGGATACAAGGGCATCTGATGAACGTATCAGCAGCTCCTTGTTTACCTCCTTATCCTCCGAAAGCTGATCCAGCGTAATGCCGTTTTCGTCCAGATATTCCTCGGTTATATGGTTTATCTCCACCGCAGTCTCATATACCGGCGAGGTCTTCTGATTGAGCATATACTCCACATAGCTTGCTCTGTTGGCTGTCTTTTCGATAAGCAGATTATAGGAATATTTCTTTATGTAGGTAAGCTCGCCGCTGACCAGCATTACTATCGCAAAAACAGCTACCTCCAGGATACCGAGTATAAGCATTGGAATCATTACCTTGGAGAGCATTGATTTTCCATGTACCTTTTCAGACTTGCCGTTCATACCCGAAACCTCCTTTCACGTTATGCCGTTCTCAACAGCTCTTATTATCAGTTTGTCCAGCTGATCGCAAAGCCGGAATTTTTAACATTGCCAAGACCTGCCGCAAAATCGCTGTACCACTTTTCAAAAGCGGCATCATTGGTGTATTCACCAAGCATAGCAGTGCGGTCCTCGCCTGCGTCTATCCTGCTGCTTGCCTCTTCATAAGCATCCTTTGCGGTGTTTGTGAGAGTACTGTCAATGTAGGAACGAACATCGGCGGAAGCCTCATAAGGCACGCTGGTGTAAAGATTGTATCTGTTTATCTCGTCGATAGCCACCTCAAAGGTGCCCTTGAGATTGTCGGAGATATCGCTCTTGTAGCTTATGATCTTATTGATGTCATTTGCAGACTTCTTAACAGGCAGATAGCCGGAGTTTACGGCAAACTCAATGTTTCTCTCTTCCTCGGTGAACCATTTGAGGAATACAGAGCAGGCATATTCGGTCTTGTCGTCCGACTTTACAACGGACATTCCCGCACCCTGCTGAACGATATATGGGTCGCAGCCCTCGAAATTGGGCACCTGAAGCACGGCAATGTCAATGGGATAGGTATGGTCGTCGTTGATAGTTACCTCGTTGGGGCAGTAGGAAGCGGCTGAGTTGGAGCATACCATGGCAATGATATTGCCTGTTTTCATATCATCGCTCCTGAAACGGCTGTCCGCAGCGTAATATCCCTTAACAAAGGGAACGTAGTAGTTTTCCCACAGGCGGCGGAGAACTTCCTTGTCAGCACTGACCACAACGTTTCCGTCACCGTCAGGCTCGGCAAATGCACAGCCCAGCTGCTTTGCGCCTGTTACCATGTAGTTTGCGATGGAATCCCTGCCGAAAAATGCCTTGCCGTCGTTGGGGATATCGGGGGTAAGTCCGTCGGTGTAGTTGTAATACTTCTCGGCGGTGGCTGCCAGACCCTCCCATGTGGAAAGATCATCAAAGAAAACATTCTCAGCCTCGGCAAATTTTGCCCAGTC